>JACCED010835436.1_pt1 | contig 38113 bp, 30 predicted proteins | sample 7455021 | NCBI WGS metagenome assembly JACCED01 (sample SAMN15323456, study PRJNA562643) | freshwater metagenome | isolation source: river surface water | place: USA:Blue River Watershed | collected 2017-08-19
TATTATAATAATGAATAAAAATGAATTATATTTAGACGATTATTCAAATGAAGATATTATAAATAAAAAAATATTACAAATTATAGAAAATAGAACGGAAAATTATGATACTGATACTGATATTGAAACTGATAAAAATGATAAAAAAAATAAACCATCTATTTCTATGAAACCAAATTATAATTCAAAAGGAGAAAAAGTGGTTGTTTTTAGTGTAAACATACCCCTTAAAAAAAATGGATTAAAAATAGATATTTTAATAAATGATGAAATGTACAAAAATATTGGTAAATATTTTTAATTATTTTAAATAATTTTAAATTAATGTTATTTAAAATATAATTGTTAATATAGTCTAATATGGAAAACAAACACAACAATAGAGAATTGAGAAATCAATTATTATATTTATCAAATGAGGTGATATTTATGAAAGAGATAATAATTGATATGTCAAACAATTTAATTAATCTACATAAATTAAAAGTTTATGAAGGAATAAGTCATGGATATACTGAAATTTTTAATGAATTAACAATTATTAAAAATCAGTTAAAAAAATACCCTGATTATTTTAAAACATCTTATCTTAATAATAAAACATTAGATGAATTAAAGAAGGAACTCGATGATATTAAAAAAGAAATAATAAAATATTCTAATCATATAGTTCCATCTGATATAAAATCAATATTTAGATTATTATTAGGTAACAATTGGCAAAATAGTCTTAATCATCATGAAATTTCACATATACACTTAATGTCAAGATTATTTAATAGTATTTCATGCTGGGATAGTGTTCACCATATTAATAAAGTAAATTATGATAATAATATTAATAATAAAAGAGTTCCTTTTGGTAAAGAATCTTTAATTCCATTAATTGAAGAAAATATGAAAACATCTTCAATTATTATAAGTGACATTAATGCATTTCCAATGTTTTTAAAGAATTTATCAGAAATGGTTATTAAAAATAAGAAGAAAGAAAAAGAAAGGAAAAATGATTTTGATTATGATATTTTAATGAATTTATTTAATAACAAACAAGAAAATATTATATTTATTAAGAATGAAAATTTAAATTCATTAATTGAAGAAAAGAATGGTTTTAATATTATTTTAAAGATAAATGATAATCAAAGTATTAGATTTATTGTAATTCAAGGATTTGCTAAAGATGACACAATGGATTTATATAAAACTAATAATTATATTTATTATAAATTTAAACAAATTAAAGAATTTATTAAAAATACTTCAGTCATTCCAGAAAAGTTAAAAGATAATTATTTAAAAATTATGAATGTAAGAGATATATTAATTTATAGCCCTGAAGAAGTTAATAATTTATTTATTAAACGTAACAATGATTATAATAATTTAAGAACAAAACAAATAGGCCAATTAATAAATGATTTTTTATTAGCTAGTAAATATAGAAAATTAGAAATATTATTAGCATTCATGTGTGGCAATGAGAATGATTTGAAAGTTGGTTATATTTTATATGATATCCTTAAAATGAAAGATAAAAAGGATGTTTTATCTGATATATATCAAGCAATTCCTACACATTTTAAAATTAAATTAGATGAAACAGAAAATATTGTTAACAATGAAGAAGAAAATTTATTAAAGAACCATATGGGTGATTTATCATATGAAAGAAGAATTAATATGCTTAAAGTTCCAGATGTTATTAAGGATAAAGCTATTGAAAAATTAAAATCAATGAAAGGTAACTTTCAAGGAGATAACAAAGCTCAAAGTTGGCTAGATGGTTTTCTTAAAATACCATTTGGAATTTATAGAGAAAATAGTTTAATGAATTATAAGAAAAATCAAATTAAAAAATTAGATATTGAATTAAGCTCATGTAATCAAATAACAAATTATATTAATGCTAATCACAATGATACTTCTATAAAACAAGAATGGGACAATTATACTCTTGAAAAATCAAATTATCTTAAGATGGTTCATAATAAATTAGATGAAGCAGTTTATGGTCATAAAGAAGCTAAATTACAATTAGAAAGATTATTTGCTCAATGGTTAAATGGTGAAACAAAAGGAGCTATAATTGGATTATGTGGTCCACCTGGCACAGGTAAAACATCATTAGCTAAAAATGGTTTGTCTAAATGTTTAATTGATGATGATAATAAACCTAGACCATTTGCATTTTTACCAATAGGAGGTTCAACAAATGGTTCAACATTAGTCGGTCATAATTATACTTATGTCGGTTCATCTTGGGGTAGAATTGTTGATGTATTAATTACAACCAATTGTATGAACCCTATTATATTTATTGATGAAGTTGATAAAATAAGTAACACTGACTATGGTAAAGAAATTACAGCTGTTTTAACACATTTAACTGATGCTACTCAAAATGATAGTTTTGAAGATAAATATTTTAGTGGAATTCCTTTAGATTTATCAAAAGCACTAATTGTATTTTCTTTTAATGATGCATCATTAATAGACCCTATATTAAAGGACCGTATTACTATTATTGAAACAAAACCATACAAATTACAAGAGAAAATTCATATAATTACAAATTATATGATACCAGAAGTATTAAAAGAAGTTGGTTTTAATAAAGATGAAATTAATATTAGCACAGATATAATCAAATATTTAATTGAAACATATACAAATGAGGCAGGTGTTAGAAAAATTAAAGAAAAAATAGTAGAAATAATAAGAGATGTAAATCTTAAATATGTTCATAATGAGATCAAATTACCATATACTATTGATAATAATTATGTAGATGAGATATTTAAATTAAAACCAAAAATGAGAATTAACAAGACACATACTGAACCAATGGTTGGTTTAGTAAATGGTTTATATGCGACATCATCAGGAGTTGGTGGGTTAACTCCAATCCAAGTTATGAAATATCCATCTGAAAAAATGTTAGATTTAACAATTACAGGTCAACAAGGAGAAGTAATGAAAGAATCTGTTTCTTATGCTTTAAGAATTGCATATGATATGCTGTCAGATGAAGAAAAACAGAAAATAATGGATGATGCATCTAATAAAAAGAACTTTGGTCTTTTAGTACATACTCCTGAAGCAGCAACTAAGAAGGATGGTCCATCAGCAGGTGCTGCTATGACATTAGCAATTTATTCTGCACTAACAAATAAAAAAATTAATAATGAAATAGCAATGACAGGTGAGATAGATTTATGTAGAAATGTTAAAATAATAGGTGGAGTTCATGCAAAATTATCAGGAGCTAAATCATCTGGTATTAAACTTGCTTTAATTCCTAAAGAAAATTTAGATGATTTAAATATATTAAGAAATGATAATATTTCACCTGAAGATGATTTATTTAAAGTTGAACTAATTGAACGTTTTGAGGATATAATTAAATTTTGTATAATATAATTTCTATATAAATATATATATATTATGGCAAATTTTTTAACTTTATTAGATGGTCAAGATAATGATGTATACTGTCATTCATTTGTAATAGATAGTATAAATAATGTTTACTCTACTGGATATTCTTCAGCTCAAGTAATTAAAATTGCTGGTAAAAAATATTCTAGAAATTCTAAAAATGAAGCAGGTTATATTGTAAAAGTAGACCAATATGGCGAGGTAGAATGGTTTCATTGGATTGATGGAACAGATGTATTAGCTTGCTATTCAGTTGGCGTTGATAGTTTAAATAATGTTGTATTAACTGGATTTTCAAATTCAAAAACAGTTGTTATTAATAATATTTCATATTCAAAAACAACTGATACAAATGATGGTTTTGTTATTAAATTTAATCAAAATGGTAATGTAATGTGGTTTAAATGGATTGAAGGTGCTAAATCAGATATTGGATATAAATTATCAGTTGATAAAAATGATAATATAATTGTAGTAGGAATGTCTGACTCTAAATTAATTAATAATATACCTAGACCAACTTACGAACCACCTAAACAAACAACAACATCAAATAAAACAAATTCTTCAAATTTAGTTGCAGGGAAAACAACAAATAGTTTTAAGATACATTTAAATAATGATATACCTGATATTCTTACTAAAAATAGTGCTGGATTTGTAATTAAAATGAATTCTAATGGTGATATTTTATGGTTTAAATGGATAGATGGTGCTAGAGACGACCAATCAGTTGCAGTTATATTAGACAGTTTTAATAATATTTATGTAACAGGCTCGTCAATTTCTAAAGCATTAATTATTAATGATAAGATATTTCAAAAATTAAACAATAATGAATCAATATATGTTGCTAAATTTAATCCAGATGGTAATATTTTATGGTGCACATGGATTGCTGGAGAAGGCGTTGATATTGTTTCAAATATTAAATGCGATAGTTATAATTTTCTTTATGTCGCTGGTATATCAAGTTCAAAAAATATTACATTTAATGAAGTTTTATATGAAAGATTAAATGGTGATGATATATATACACCATTTGTTGTTAAATTTAATAGCAATGATACATATGATACTGTTTGGTTTAAATGGTTTGAAAATGACAAGGATGCTCATATTTATGGTTTAGCAACTGATAGTATAAATAATGTTTATGTTGGTGGAACATCCGGTTCACCATATATGTATATTAATGATATGGAATATTCAAATGAAGAAGGTAATACAAACTCATTTATATTTAAATTAGATAGTGATGGTGAAGTAGTATGGAATACATGGATTACAAATAATACTCCTGATAATAAAACAACGTTTATTTATAATTTATTTGTAGACAAAAATTTTAATATATATATTAATGGTCATTCAAATGGTAATGAATTATATTTTAATAAAGAATATTTATATACAAGTGATAATACTTTAGATAATGCATTTGTAATTAAATATAATTTAAATGATATTACATTAGATAAATCACAACCCACTATTATAATAACATCAGGTTCTGATATATATAAACACTTGTTCTTTTTTGTATTATTTATATTATATATTTATGGTATTTGGGTTTTATATAAACGCGGTTTAATATAAACTATCTATCTACTTGTAACTAATAAATAAAAATAATGTTTATCAATTTTGATAAACATTATTTTTGCATATCTAAAGATCATAATTTTGGTTAAAATATAAATTTTTATTATATAATTAGTTTAATATATATAAAGATTATTTCTTATTTTAAGATAAGATGAACTCAGTAGACCTATATAAACTTAAAAATGATACAAAATGTGTAATTTTAAGTGAAAACATTATTAGCGCTATCTTGGATAGTTTTTCAAAATCTAATATAAAAATAGTAAAATGTGTTAAAAAACAGGTTAGTGCAATTAAAACAAACAAAGTTCAAGCAAAGAAAGACTTGAATGAAAATAAAATTATTATGATTATGAATAAAATATCTGATAATAATATAAATGAACTAGTAGGTGAATATTTATCAAATATTTTAGTTGATACAGAAGAGAAATATAATGTAATTATGACTGAATTTTTTTCAAAAATAGTTAAAGATATTAAATTTGCAGAGAATTATATTAAATTTGCAATGAAAATATTTATAATTGAAAAGAAGAGATTAAATCTTTATCCTGAAGAATTTATTAATTTGATCAAAGAAACAGTTTTAAATAGCACAGATGAAAATGAAAGAAATGCTGGGTATATTATAATTAAATTATTAGTAAAATATTCTTTTTTTAATGATAATATACTTAAATTTATATCATCATATGTTATAAATAATAAAGATAAAACACATTATATTGATTGTTATAATTGGTTTAAAGATAGTTCTCAATTAGATATAGAAGATTATAAACAAAATATTTTAGATATATCTAATGAATGTAACAATAATAATATGAACAGAGAGAAAATATTAATTGATAGTTTATTAGATGTTAAAATAACAGATGTTGATGTATTAGATGATGATTATACTGATAATGATACATTTAATACACAAGTTATTAATGTATTAGAAGAATATCAATTTATAAAATCTATTGATGAAATAACAGAGTTTATAAATTCTGAATGTAATAATATAAATAATAAAAATTTATTTTGTACGAAAGTTTTAAGTTTCTTTGAAAATAATATAACTGAAGGAATTGATTTAATTGAAACATTAATTAAAAAGAAAATATTATTTAAAAGTAATATAAGTAAGGGTTTAATATTATATTTAAATGAAAATAATTTTAATTCAAATAATGTTGTTAAACTATTAAAGTATCTTAAAAATAATAATATAACAAAAAATATAGAACATATTTTTAAAAGATTTAAGGTTAAATTATTTTATGATTAAATATTTTGAAAATATGTTCTATATACCTCCACTTGCGGATAATAGAACCTAAGGTTTTAATCAATAAAAATATTATTTATCAGAATTGATAAATAATATTTTTATTGGTATTAAAAGACCCATTAATGAAAGGATAATACAATTATTTATAAATTAATTACTTTATAAATTGATATCATACATGATGATAATTGAACCATGTTATCTATTAAATTTATTTTAATAAAACTTTGGCTTAAAATTTTATAAACTTCAACATAACATTTTATCATAAAATCATCATCCATATCCTTATTTTCAATATATTTCATAAATGTTAATATTATATCATTCGCACTATAACCAGAATCATACAATTCTTTTGTTATTTTTAAAACTTCTTTTAAATTTTTATTATAACAGTTTTTAATTATTTCTTTTAATAAATGTATTTTAGGTATATCAATTATATTATTTACATTTTCTTTATTTAGTTTTCCATACGTATATAAAATACATTCTAGATTATTTATACATTGTCTAATATCAAAATTTGAACAAAATAATAATTCTTTTATACCATCATCGTCAAAAGATATATTTTCATTTATACATATTTCTTTTATTTTATTTTTTAAATTTTTTTTAGATATTCTCGGAAAATATAATATCATACATCTAGATTGAATAGATTCTCCAATTTTAAATCCTTCATTACAAATAAAAATAAATCTAGTAGTTTCTTTAAATTCTGCTATTATATTATTTAATAGATTTTGTGCTTTTGGTGTTATACTATCAGCTTCATCTAATATCACTATTTTATAATTAGAAGTTTTCTTCTTACAAAATGGTAATATTGTTTCTCTTATCATTGCTAAACCTCTATCATCTGATGCATTTAATTCTAATACATGTTCTGAATAAAGGTCTTTATATATAGTTTTTGCTAAATATAATACTGTTGATGTTTTTCCAGTACTTGGCTCTCCTGTTATAATCATATTTGGTATTTGTTCAGTATTAATAATACTTTTAATTTTTTCTTTTATAAAATCATCAAATAATAAATCATTAAAATTTTTTGGTCTATATTTTTCAACCAATGGTAATTTAATGTTTATATGGCTCATTAAAATTATTAATTTTATATTCCTAAATAATTATAATTAAAAAAATCAATATTTTTAAATATAATCTATTATAATATGGACAGAGATTTATTTTATTTAATATGTTTTATATTTATAGTAGTATTTTTTATGTATATATTTGGAACACCACCTATTTTAATTCATTCATAAATTCATCTATAGTATAAACTTTTACTCCTAATTCTTTTGCCTTTATAACTTTCCCTGTATCTTTTACACTTTCATCTTTAATTATTAATATACTTGTATTTTTGCTTACACCTGATGATATTTCTCCTCCATTAGTTGTAATCAATTCTTCTATTGATTTATCTCTAAATCCACTCATAACTATTTTCATACCATTTAACTTGCCACTTTTCTTTTCTTTAGATTTATCAGTAGTATCTATTGTTATATATTTTTTAATACTTTCATAAAATTCAACAAAATGTTTAAAATTTTGGGCAAATGTTGTACTTGTTTTTTCTTCCCATCCATCAATTATTTTTAGCATATTAATAAATTGACTTTCTGAATATTTTTTATATTCTGTCATTATATTTGGATATTTATCTAATACATCTTTTGCTCTCTCTGCACCCATCCCACGTCCTAATTTATTGGATGCTTTCATTAATAAATATAATGGAATGTTACTTGTAGATGTTTTAATAGCAGATACTATATTTTCAGCAGATTTTTGTTTAAATCCTTCAATCGCTTTAGCATTTATATCATCCACAGTTAATTTTAAAAAATCTAAAATAGTAGTATGACCTGCATTATATATTTTCTCAACAATCTTTTCACCTAATCCCATTGTGTTAATTGTTGAGAAGAAATAATAAATATTTTTAATATTTATATCATCAGAACCTTTTTCTTTACTAATTAAATGCACACCGCTTTCATTCCATTCACCATCCGGATAAACAACTTTAGCTGTTTTAATTACTTTTTCTATTTTTGGAATAACATCATTACTTCGAATAATTTCAACCTCAGCTCCAATACCAATTTTATTATCTCCAATATATTTTGCATTATTACCAGTTATTCGTTGAATTGTAACTCCACCTACATCAACTGGTTCAATTATAATAGTAGGAACTATAAATCCATCTTTTGTAACATTCCATTCAATATTAATAACTTTAGAAATAGCTTTTTGGTCTTCTAAAACATCTTTAAAAGCCCATGCATATTCTGGATTACCATCCGTATTTATTGGATTAATATCATTATTTGTTACTATAATTCCATCAATAACATATTTTGAATTTGTTCTTCTTTTTAATAAATATTTAGATAATTGAGGAAATGACATACTTGGAACTACTTTTTTATGAACTGTTTTAAATCCCATTTCTTTTATAATATTTAATTGATCTAATATTCCATACAATGGATCAATTATTTGATATAATACTAATGAAGTATCACGTGCTAATTCTGGATTAATAGTTTTACTATTTACTAGACCTGCTACTGCATTACGAGCATTCTTCATGCTGTCTTCCCATTTTTTAGTAAATTTATTTTTACTAATAATTAATTCACCTCTAAATGCAATAAAATCTCCCATTTTATTTTTCTTTAAATATTTCATTACATCTTCATAAGATGGTAATTTAATATATCTTAATAATGAAGTAATATCCATTCCATGTGTAGCTGTTCCTCTAGTAAAAAGTTTTATTTCTTTATTTTCATTTTGTGAATATAATAATAATGCTGAAACACCATCTAATTTTTCAGTTAAAATATATGGTGCTTCATATTTAGAACACCAACTTTCCAACTTATTAGATGGGGGTTTAATTTTATCCATACTACCTAAATAATATGGTAATTTAACTTTATCTTTGCTTTTAGTAGGAGGTGCACCAATTTTTTTTAATATCTTACTATTTGGAGATTTTAGCTGAAGAAATTCTCTCATCATATCAAATATAGCATCACTAATTACGGGTTCTTCATTATAATATTTGTCACTTGCATAAATAAGAATTTTTTCTAATTCATCAATAGATAAATCTTGAACTGTTTTAAAAACATCATCAGAATTATTAATATTATCAATAATATTTTTATACCTTTCCATTAAAATATATATATAATATATTTTAAAATAAATTAAAACTCAATTTTTATTATAATATAATTAAATCTATAATTATTTAATGTCAGAGGTTCTTCATAGTGCTGCACAAAAAATAGTCGATGACCCAGTTTTTCTTAAAATAGTAGAAGCAAAATTAAAATCTGTTATGAGTGATGGTAAGATCGATAAAAAAGATATACCAGATATAATTGTATTAGTAGTTTATTGTACTAATAATTTAAAAAAATTTAATTTAAGTTATAATGAATTAGGAGAAGTTTTAGAGGAAACAATTATGTATTTATTAAACCATTTTGATGTAATTCCAGAAGAATGTAAGGAAGATTTTACAGTAATGACTAAAAGTATGGTTGAATTAGTAATGATGCAACCAAAAGTGAAATCATGTTTTGTATCAATATGGAATTTTATTAGATGTAAGAATTTATGAGAACTCCATAAAACCATAAAATTAACAAAAGTTCATAAGTTGTGAACTTTTGTTAATTAAATTATTAATATTATAATATAATTATAATGAATATATATATAATAATAATTTTAATAATCATTTTAATATTTATATTATTTAATAATATTGATAATTTTATTAATATTAATGATAATATAACAATTAATCCAATAAAATTAACTGATAAAATGTTATTAGATTTGCCTATTTTTAATAAAAAATATGATTATATTATTCCATTTGGACATTTTTGTATAGTAAAACATACATTAATAAATTTAGGATTAAAATATGAAGCATTACCATTTGATTATATATTTTCAGATATTTACAACATAAATGAATGTTTAAAAAATAATTTTATTGATTTTCTTGATAAAAAATATTATATAATTAAATATGTTGATAATAATCGTTATATAACATATCATGATAAATATGAAAAAATAATTTTTTACCATCATAATTTATCTGATGATAATATATATAAATCTTTTCAAAGGAGAGTAGATAGAATATTATCAATTAATTCAAACGAAAATGATTGTAAATTATATATTTCTTGTACATTTAATTATGATGGTCCAAAAAATAAATATAATTACATGAATATTATAAATATATTCAATGAATATAAAAAAAATATTAAAAATATGAATTATTTATTTATTGTATTGAGTGTTATAAAAAATGAGGAAAGGAAAATAGATTTAATAATATCTGAAAAATATGAGGATGATTCTTCTATAACTATATTGCATTTATATTCAAGTATAGAGAATGATGGGTTAATTTATAAAGATATTCAAGATCAAGAATTATTATTAAGTATATTTAAAAAAATTCAACTATCTGATAAAAATATTTTAAAAACAGAAAAAAATTAATTATAATATAATATAATATAATGAATTTAAAAAATATAGTTCCAATTGTAATTATTATTGGATTTATTTTAATAATTATTAAAAAAATTAAGTCAAATCAAGAAACATTTAAATCTGAAAAAAGAGAATCTCCCATGTTTTTACCAACTTCAGAAGCACCATTTATATCTACTTTACAAAATAAAAAAGATTTAATTATTAGTAGTGAAGATATGAATAATAATTATCCAATGGCAAAATATGAATTAAAAATAGAACCACCAAAACCATATGATGGTCCAGTTGGAAAAGATCAACCTTTTAAAGATGTTAAATTTGTCAGAGATCAAGGTGTAAATGATGCAATAAGAGAAAAAATAGAGATAGATGATAAAGATTATGCAAGTGTTGTTAATGGAAATTTACAATTTAAATATCCAAAAAATTCAAATGATTTTTTAATTAGTTTAAATATTAAGGATATATCTAAAGAAGAATTAGATAATAGTTATATTTCTGATATTTATGATAAAATGAGTGTTAAAGTTGTTAATAATATTACTAAAGAACAAATAGATAGTATAAGTGGAAAACCAATTGATTATAATGAAGCTAACTTAAATTTATATAAACCAGTTGTAACATTAATGGATAAAAATTTAGACATTAATAATAATAATAATGAGATTGAATACAAATATCAAGCTTATATTAAACCAATAAATGGTAGTCTATTATAAACAATTATCATGTTGTACCGTTGATTAACTTTGGAACTGACAGATAATAGGATTTTGTTATAAATAATGATAAAAAAATTGATTAATTTATATAAAAATATAATTATATTATAAGTAATGGTAAAATTCGGAAATAGTGATGCGTTTATAATTAATGATCTTGATTTGAAGACTAAGATCATTGATTATATTTTTAGTATTATTGAGTTATCAAAATATAGATATAATATGTTAGAAAATATTCAACAACTTAATTTTCTTAAAACAAATGAACATTATGTTTCACCTAATTTTAAAGGATTTAATTATTTTTTACTTTTTTATAAATTCAAAGATAATATTCAGAAAAACAAAGAATCATCTTATTGTATAGCAATTGATAAAAAAAATTTATCATATCATAAAAAATCTATTGATATTAAAAAAGTATTTATGTTTAGAATTAAAATATTCGCATCAAGTTCTATATTCATGGGAACTCTTTTTGATACTAAATTAATTAAAGATATTATGTTAGTTAAAGATTGTTATTATTTAATGGGAAATAATATTTGTGATATGGAAATGAATGAAAAAATGATATATTTGGATTCTATTATTGCTAATCAATTTCATAAAGATTATTGTCCTAATTTTAAATTAAAAATCAATAAATTATATAAATATAATATGCTTGAAGAAATAGTAAAAAAAATTATTCCAAATTGTGATTTAGAAATTACTGGACTAATTTTTTATCCACTTAAATCGGGTATATCATATATTTTTACAGAAAAAGCAATTACTGATAAACAACCAGTTAATCAAAATAATACAAAAATTGTTTCAAATGCTAGTTATAATATGATACATCAAATTAAAGAATTTTTATTGGAAAGAACTTATTCTTATGAAACAAATGGTATTAAAAAACAATTAATGATAGAACCTACTAATATTATTGATGTTTATAATTTATATGAAATGAATGAAAAAGATAAAATTGGTATCGCTCATATTCCAAATTATAAAGTTTCAACATATTGTCGTGAAAATATAAAAGAAAAAACAAAATGTTTATGTATTTTTAACAAGCAATTTAATAAATGGATCCCATTAAATATTATTGAATAATCAAATTTCTACTTATAACATTTGAGGATAGTGTTTTTTTAAACAGAACTTTCATAGATGTAAGTGAATAATAAAAAGTTTAATAATATTATAAATTAATATAAATAAATATGTTTATATTAATTTAATGAACTTAGAAAACCAAAAATATTCAATTATATCAATTTTATTTATAATTAATTGTCTGTTATCAACAACACTAATTATATTTGAGAATAGATGGTATGTATTTTTATTATTTTTATGTCTTCCATCTTTATTATATTCTTTTAGTAGTTTATTAGTATTAATAAATAAGTTATTTAATAAGGATTATAATTATGATCTTAAAAGAGAAAAAATCATGAAAAATTATTTATATATAGTTCCTTGTTATAATGAATCTGAAATAGAATTATTATATACTTTAAATTCTTTAACACAACAAAAAATAAATAAATTAGATAAAAGAGGTATTATAATAATATGTGATGGTAAAGTAACAGGTACAAATAATAATAAGTCAACAGATAAAATATTATTAAGTATTTTAAATAACAAAAATGAACCATTAAAACATAAATACATAACAAAAGAAGGTGATAAAAATGAGATAGACTTGTATATTGGAAAATTTAATGATATTGATTATATATTGATGATTAAAAATAAAAATTATGGGAAAAGAGATTCATTAGTATTAATTAGAAGATTATGTTATAATTTTAATAATTCTTCTAGTTATAATATTAATTCTAATTCTAATATTTATTCTATTTTTGTAAAATCAATGAATTTAATTTTTAAAGAAATATTTGGTGAAAATAAGATAGATTATATTATTAATATAGATGCAGATACTATTTTTGATTATAATTGTACTTATGAATTAATTAAAGGAATAGACAGTGATAAAGATAATGTTGGATGTGTTGGATATGTTGATATTAATATGAATAATTCTAATATATTCAATCCATTTAATTTATATCAATATGCAGAATATATGTATGCTCAATGTTTAAAACGCCAAGCGCAATCAAATGTAACTCATAAAGTAAATTGTTTATCTGGTTGTGTTCAGATATTAAAAGTATGTGAAGAAAATTGTGGTGAAGAAATATTAAAAAGATTTAATTATTGTCCTAAAGAAGATGATAATATATTTACACATATTAGAGGAATTGCTAGTGAAGATAGAAATCATGTTTGTATAATGCATTCATTATATCCGAATGTTAAAACAGTTCAAAATTTGAATGCTATTTGTTATACTAATGTGCCTAAATCAATTAGAGTATTTTTATCTCAAAGAAGAAGATGGACTTTGGGTGCAATTAGTAATGATATATTATTGTTATTTTCTCCAAATATAAATATTTTTGAGAGAATAGCATCATTTATTAATATATCAACATTATCATTAGTTCCATTTATTTTTATTGCAACAATATTATTTTTAAAAAATTTAATAATAAATCCAAGTTATTTAATGTTATATTTGTCAATTATTATGATTATACCACTAGCTTATGGATTTTTAATACCAATTTTTGTAAAGAGAATGTATTTTAAAGATGCTATTTATTTTTATGCATCATATTTATTTTTCTTAACATTTGGATTTTTTATAGTTCTTTCTACATATACTTATTCATTACTAAGTATGGATACAATTACTTGGGGTAAAACTCGTAGTATAAAACATCAATCTAGTGAATTTAAATTTAATGAAATAGACTTACAATATGATGAATTAATTATTACAATTAGAGAGACTGATGTTTAAAACTAATGTTTAAAACTGATATTTATTGTAAAAACATAATACTAACAGTTACATTATCATATGAACCTTTTTGAATTGCATATTCTGCTAATTTTTTAGATATATTGCCTATATAGCGTTTATCTAAAAGATAATTAACAAAATTAGTCGCATCATCATTGCTTACTACATCCCATAATCCATCACATGCAAATATAATATATTTATCTTTTTTATTTAATCTATATCTAAATACTTCTGGTTTATGTGTAACATAAGGAGTATTATCTAAATCACCAAGTGCACGTGATAAAGATAAATCTCCTACTCTCCAATCAACACCATCAAATTTAATTTTACCTCCCATATTTTCAATTCTTTTTTTTTCTGGTAAATGATGAGGTTTATGATCTTTAGATAATTGAACAGCTTTATTCATATGATTATATAATACTGCTCTTGAATCACCTACATTTGCTATCCAAATATAATTAGTATTCTTTTCATTTTTATATATAATACCACATAATGCAGTAGAGCCACATCTTTTAACAGCACTAGGAAACTCTTCTATTAAATCATTTTGTATTTTATCAAATAACTTGCTAAAAAATTTAGATGTTATTGCGCTTTTTTGATCATAAATATTAATATCTGTTTTTTTTAATATATATTTTGCCATATTTGTTTTTAAATATTTAGATACTAATTTTCCACCATGTCCATCAAAAACTGCAACAAAATTAACCGGATTAATTGTTTTATCTATATTATTTAAATTAATAACACCTATATGCTGATCTTCATTAGAATCGCGTTTACCTTGTAAACTAAATGATTGAATCATAATATAATTATAATAGTTTATATTTTAATATAATATTAAATCAAACATAAATATTTATATTTGATTTAATTTTTAAAATAATTTGGATACAAAATGTTTATACCAGGTGCAGGAATTGAACCTACGCGGACTACGTCCAGTGGGGCTTAAATCCACCGCCTTAACCACTCGGCCAACCTGGCAAACTCATTATAATATAATGAGTAGTCTTTCGACCAGATACCTCATGTGGGGATCGAACCCACGACTTCTGCGTTATAAGCACAGCACTCTAACCAACTGAGTTAATGAGGCAATTTCCCTCAATTAATTATTTGTTACCAAATAATTAGGGGACCAATTTTTAATACCAGGTGCAGGAATTGAACCTACGCGGACTACGTCCAGTGGGGCTTAAATCCACCGCCTTAACCACTCGGCCAACCTGGCATGCTCATACGAGCATATATGGTCCTAAGACCAAATACCCTATGTGGGGCTCGAACCCACAACCTCTCGCTTAGAAGGCGAGTGCGCTATCCAATTGCGCCAATAGGGCATACTATCCTCCATAAAATTCATTATTGATTTTTATTGCTGTTGGAGGCAGTGCTATCTTCTTTGAGTATTATATTGAAATTTATTGCTGTTAGAAGATATTTTTTTAATAAGTGCTACCTACTATAAAATTCATTATTGATTTTTATTTGCTGTTAGTAGGATTTTGGTTAAAAACCAGTGCTATCTACTTTTAGTAATATTGGTTGTAATATTTGCTGTTAGTAGATATGGCATATTATGCCAATTACCTCATGTGGGGGTCGAACCCACGACTTCTGCGTTATAAGCACAGCACTCTAACCAACTGAGTTAATGAGGCACTATTAATATTATAGGTTAGTTTTCAATATGTTATTAAATCAATTTTTTTAGTTACTTAATAAATATAGTCTTTAGATATTAGAATACTCCGCCCGGGTATCGATCCCGGTCCCCTAGCTTGGAAGGCTAGTATGCAACCTTTAACACTTACGGAGCAGGTTTTCCTCTAAATTAAAATTAATTAATTTGGGAACTCATTTTTATTTTGTGTTTATTTACTCGCAATATTAATTGTGAGTGGTAATGCCTGATGCAGGGATCGAACCTGCGCGGGCTTGCGCCCAGTGGGACTTAAATCCACCGCCTTAACCGCTCGGCCAACCAGGCTAGTTTTTCCTTTATGGAACTAACTTTTTCTACTTAATATACTATACAAATAAATCTTTAAATAATTTTTTATTTTGTAAACGAATTATTATTTATTCGTCCACTTACAGATGGGTACTTTTGTGAATAACGGTTAAAAGATCTATCTATGAAAGGATAAAAAAATTGAAATTATTTTAATATATTAATAGTAATAATTTATATGCCTATTAAACACTACATCAATAATAATCCTATTAGTATTTATAATTTATACAAATATATGGTAAATTTGTATAAACTGGAGGTAATTCCTGAATTTAATGTTCATTTTAATAATGATTTAACTGAAATTATCTTTTTAACTGAATATAATAATAATAAATGGAAACATCAAGGGACTTCTATTATTACATATAATATTAACACAAAAAAATGGAAAAGTTGTATTAATACTCATATGATTAATCAACTATGTTCCACATATTCTTATTTACTTGAAAAAAATCTATTTATTGATAACACTATTATTAATAATGAAGAGTATTTGACAATGGAAAGTTATGATATAGATGATATCCTAGAACCATCTCTTAATCCATTTGAAACGCAATATTTAAATATTCCTTGCAATTATGATTTGAGGAACCTTTTTACTATTGATAATAAACAAATTAATAATATGTATTTCAGTTGTTATCATACTTTTATTAATAATCTTATTCGCAAAGAATTTGATATTCAAAATAGTGCTGAATATGGAAAAGAATGGGAATATTATTATACTCCTAATAATTCATATTTGACTTATAATAATTTCTTAAATGAATATATTTATTAACCTTTGTTTAAACCAGTGTTTAAGAGGTTTCTTGTCCCTCCACTTGCGGATAATAGAACCAAAGGTTTTAATCAAAAAAAATAATATTTATCAATTCTGATAAATATTATTTTTATGGGTATTAAAAGACCCATTAATGAAAGGATATTTTATTATTTATTTAGTAAAAAGTTGATGACTAGTATGGTAAACTCATATAAAAATATTTAATTTAATTTATTCATTAATTCTTTTAATTTCAAATATTTACTCTTGTATTTAAGATATTTTTTATAATCTACATCACTTTGATAAGAATTTTTTAAAGAAACCATAATACGTGTATTATTTAATGGTTTAACAGGGTCTAAATTTCTAATATCTGATAAATAGTTTTCTAAACCAAATAAAAAGTGATAAAATGCACTACGTATATATTGTTTATGTTCATTTGCTAATTGTGGATTTGTTATTATAGCTCTATCAATTGCATTTGCTGGTAATGGTGGTGGTGGTATTACTTCAGGTGGTAAAATTAGAACACCATATGATACTAAATATCTATTAATTATTTGTGTTGCTATATGATCACTAATTTCAGTAATACTATGTCTATTTATATCAGTTAGTGCTATTCTTTCAACTAGTTCACCATTGTTGTTTTGAAATGGAACTAACATAAAATAAAGTGTTGTATTAATTTCTACTCCTTGTCCTAGTGTAAATCTAATATGAGCTTGATTATGATGAGATGAACCATGTATACTTACATGTAAATTTTGTATCATAGTTGTACTTGGTAAATTTCTAGTGCTAAATGGAAAAGAACCATGGCCTGGTGCTACTTGTATAGGTGTTAATAAATATCCAGCTGGTAAATTATTTGGACTATTTGGATTTCTTATTTGTAAATCTACCATTCTACAATTAAAATATAAACCGCCTATAGGTATATTACCTCTATGTGGAGGTATTCTTTGTTGTGGTGGGGTTTCAGCATATGCTTCAGCTAAATGAGGAGACATTCTATAGGGATTCTGAGCATTTGCTGTATGTGCGCGGACTATATCTTGACCTGGTATAAAACGAATACTATTAACAACAATACCATATCTACCTAAACTATAACTGCGATTAAAACCTCCAGTTCCATTAAAATCAGTCAAACGTAAGCTTTGTTCTTGATTTAATGAACTATTAAAATATCTATTTAATGTATTTGCTTCTTCTCTTCTATTTAAACTCAACTGTTGTATATAGTTGCGAACAGTAGTATCTCTGAGAAAAGCCCACACGTTACCAGTAGATGGGATATTAGCTTGTTGAGGAAATGGTTGAGGAACTATATAATCTGAACAACTTACAGCATGTATAATTGCTCCAGAATAACCATCTATAAATAAAAGCAATGAGTGCATAAAATTAATATATTTCTTAATATAAGATATTACAACATCTACTTGATTTATTATTAAAGGAAGTCTGTTGTTCGCCATTAATAATCTATTAATATTTTGTCTACAAACATTAGCATTTTCTAATATAGCAACACATTCTCTTCCTGCTCCAAGCACTGCTTCGCGGTTACGATAGCGTGCTTGTTCAATTGTTCCAGTTGCTATTTGAACAACTCTACCATGTAAATTAGCTAATCTTCCTAATTCAATTTGTAAAGGATTTGGTCTAGTATTTGGAGCAGGTAATAATTCTGCTAATTGATCTGGAAAATTATACATAACTAATTCTGGATTAAATAATTCTGGATTAAAACCTTCATCTTGAGCTAAATCCATAGGCTCTCCAACAGGTATTCTATTTCTATAATATGCTATTATTGCTCTGAATGGATGGTCATTTGGAATTGGTATATCAATATTTGCTGAATTCATTTGGTTTTCAATATAATCTAATTCAGCAGCTACGATATCATCACCAGCAAAAATAAGACCAAATACTTGTGCTTGTATATCTCTAAATAAAACTTGAGGATTAACTTCTATCATTTCTACATCCATATTAGGTGGTAAATTACCTACTTGCATGTCTTCACCTTCCATATATATATATATATATATATAATTTATTAATAAATTAAATATTTTTAATTTTTATTAAATATTTATTTGGAATCTTCTTTTCTAAATATTTATTTGCTTCAATTATTTTCCTCCAATTTTTTATAGTTAACATTGGTTCATAATAATTTGTTACATCATTAGAACAAATTATTAAATTATTTTTTTCTAATAATTCTAGTTCTTTTTTTTTTAATACTTCAACAAATTTTTTTTTGTTAAATAGAACATCTATAAATTTATTAGTCATATCTACTAACTTTTCCTCACAACAATTATCACAATAATTACACCAAAAAAACTTTGGCACTTGACCAAAATATTCTAAAATATATCTTCGACGACATCCTGGATAATAAAAATAATTAGCTATTTTATTTAAACATCTTAATTTAGATGTTTCTACTTCTTTATCAAACCCTCCTTTTTTTATCATACTTGTTCCAATAGCTACATTCTTATATTGAAATAATAAAATTGATTCAGCCGCTTCACCGTCACGTCCAGCTCTTCCAATCATTTGATAGTATTCTTCTATGCTATTTGGTGAACCAAATATAATAACACATCTAACTGTTTGATCTATTCCCATACCAAAAGCAACTGTTGCAACTATTATATTTGTTTCCCCATTATTAAATTTATTTTGAATTTTATTTCTAAAAGCTTTGCTCATGCCAGCATGATAGTAGCTTGAAATAGGACCATATTTTTTATTAATTTCTTTTGATAATTCATTAGTTTGTTCTCGACTATTTGTATAAATAATTATTTTTTGTCCCTCATACTTTTCAATATACATAATAATATCATCCAAACTGATATCTTTAACTCCAACACATTTTAGATAAATATTTGGTCTATCAAAATTAGCAACTACTAATTTCGGATTATTCATATTTAGGTTTTTAATAATATCTTCTACAACTTGCATTGTAGCTGTTGCAGTAACTGCCATAATTGGAATATTTGGAAAATGTTTTCGAAATCTTCTAATTTTCAAATAATCATCTCTAAAATCATGACCCCATACACTAATACAATGACTTTCATCAATTGCCAAAAATCCTAGTTTATTTTCTTCCATCAATGTAGTCGCTAATTCCATTCCATCTCCTTTAATTAAATATTCTGGGCTCATATAAACTATTTTAATTGTGCCATCAATAATACTAAATATTTCTCTATCTTTATTAATATTATTACCATGTAAACAAGCAACTGGAATATTCATATTTATTAATTTTTCTTTTTGATCTTCCATCAAACTAATTAATGGTGAAATTATAAAAATTACTTTATCTGTAATTAATGGTGGTAATAAATAACATAATGATTTACCATAACCAGTCGGTAATAAACCAATCACATCTGATCCATCTAAATAATTCATAATTAATTCTGTTTGTTTTTCTTTCAATGAATTAATTTTCCAATATTTATTTAATATATTTATTATTTTATTTTCCATTTAATATTATTATTAATATTAAATGGCTAATAATATCAACTTTTATTTTTATAATATAATTTATTAATATTATTAATTAAATTATTTATTTCTATATCTGACATATTTCCATTAATTAATTTTTCTTGCATATTACTTATATTTATTTTATCTTGTTCTAAAAAAAATTTATCAATATCACAATTACTTTTATATAATTCTAATATAATACCCATTTTTTGATATTCTAATACATTTATCAAATATGTATTATGTCTATTTAATAAAACTCTTGTTATTTTAAATATAACCATTACTTATATATAATTTTAAGTCCATATATTTAAATAATTTATTATATAAATTTTAAACTGCGACTAATACTATTTAAATATTAATAATTGTTTAATTGGTCTGCTTATTAGACTTAATAATGGTATAATACCTATTGTTATAAATATCATTCTATGTGCAAATTCTAATCTAGAAGGTCCTATATTATTATATTTTATTATTTGATATATATTTATTAAATTTATAGGTATGTAGAATAAAGAAAAATATAAAATAAATGGTATTATATTATTTGGATTAATTATCATAATATATAATATTGAAACTAAAAATAAAAAGAATATGTGTTAGTCGCCATTCAAAATAATCGAAGATTAGTATTATCAATTTTGAATGTACGCTAACATCTTTGGGTTCTCAGTTCAAAAGTTATACTTTTGAACTGAGAGTTACCCATATATAGTTTTCAATAATATCTATATTCATTATATTAATGTATATTTTTTAAAATAATTTTAATTTTTTTTTAATATATATTATTAATCATCCTCACCTCCAGATGCATCAGAATCTGAAGAAACACTAGAAAGACTATCTACCTCTGTATCAGATGAACTATCATTATCAATTGATGGCTTTGGCTTTTCATCATCAGATTCAATTAGTTTTGGTTTAGGAGTTCCCTTTGATGGAGCAGTAATTTTACCTTTAGTAGCTGGTGTAGAAGGTTTCTTTGTCTCTTTTACATCTTTAGTATCCTTGGTATCCTTGGTATCTTTGATAACTTTAGTATTCTTAGCAGGAGTTTTTTTAATAGGAGCAGGTGTTTCTTCATCTTCTTCAACCTCTGGCTTTACTTCAGGTTTTGTTTCAGATTTTTTTGTTACTTTAGTTTTAGTTACTTTAGCAACTGGTTTGGCTTCTGTTTCTTCCGTCTCTGTGTCTGCTTTCTCACTTTTCTTAGATTTAACAGGTTTTTTCTCTTCTTCTTTATTTTCTGTTTCAATTATAACCTGTTCAGAAGGATTTTTATGCATAATAGTCCATAATTTAGAAATAATATCTTCATTTCGCTTTTCAAGAGATGATAATTTTTCACGGGCGCTTAAGATTTCTTTTACATTATCGGCCCATTCTTTCTTAATAGAATTAAGAGTATCATTATTAGAAGCAGTTGTTTCTAATGGCTTCTCATTATCAGATGTTTGCTTTTTTGTTTGTTTAGGAGGCATTAATATGTGAAATTATGAGCTAATATGTATTTAAATCAATTTTTTTAAATTGTACATAATGAAAGGATATCCGTAAATGTAACTATAAAAATTGATAAAAAGAAGAAAAAGTTATAAATAATATAAATAAATGGAATATCCTCAAGTCAGTTTTGGAACTTATAGATTAGGTAACGATACAAGTAATGCATTAAATAATGCATTAAATAATGGATATCGTTCTATAGATACTGCTTCTTTATATAAATGTGAAAATTTAATAGGACAATTTTTAAAAGAAAATGAAATTAATAGAAGTGATATTTGGATAACATCAAAATTAAACCCAAAAATCATGGATAAAAGTGAAGGAGAAATATTAGAATCAATTTATAAAACATTAAAAGATTTGAATACAGATTATTTAGATTTATTTTTAATTCATTGTCCCAATAATGAAAATACAAATATTAAATGTTGGGATATTATAGAAAAATTATATAAGAATGGAACTTTTAGACATGTTGGAGTTAGTAATTTTAGTGTGGAACATTTAGAACAAATTAAACAATTTTCATCAACTCCAATTTATACAAATCAAATTGAATTATCACCATTTCTTAAACGCCCAATTGTTTGTGAATATATGAAAAAGAATAATATCATCATTTCAGCCCATTCATCATTAGCTAAAGGAGAAATGTTTGATAATATTACTATTAAAAATATAGCTAATAAATATAATAAAACACCTGCTCAAATTATGCTTAAATGGGGATTAAATAATAATTATCATATTATGCCTCGTTCTTCAAAGAATTCCCATATTATTGATAATTATAATCTTGATTTTGAATTAAATGAAGATGATATGGAAGAATTAAATAATATTAATATTACTCATATTACTCATCCTAAATATAAATTAAATTGAAATAATATAATTTGTTTCGAATGATGGTATTGTTTTAAATTTTTCTTCTATTATAAATTCTTTATTTTTATTAAAATACATTTTTTTACATAAATATTTAGTTTCAGTTGCTTTAATTAAAATATAAGATTCATTTATATAATGAGTTATTTCTATAACATTATTTGAATAAATTTTCTTGTTTTCTTTTATTATTACTGATATATTAGAAAAATTTGAATAAATTCTTTTTTGATTATAATTATAAATTTCATAATTAATATTTTTTAATTCTTCAAATATTTGGTAAAATAAATAGCCATTTATAATGAATGAATAATTTTCAATCATTATTATATTATTAGTGTTATTTATTTTAATATAACCATTTAATTCTTCATTTATCAACATGCATTTAGGAATTACTATAAAGAACATAATTTATTAATTTTTTATAAAGAGTTTTAATATATCAATTTTTTATCCATAAATATGGTTTTGGTATAATTTCACTTGTGACTAATATTAAAAGACCCATTAATGAAAGGATAAAGGATAAAAAAATTGAATTTTATTAGGATTAATACTATTATTAGTATTATTATGGCTTCAGTTGAAGATACCATTAATAACATTAAGTATGAACCTAACGCTGTTAGTAATGAGGAGTTGGATGAATATATTGCTAAAATTAATAAATTTAGTTCTGAATATAACACACCTGAACAAATTAGTAAATATTCTAAAAGTATGTCTGATATTTATAGTGCTTGTTGTAATAATATTAGGAATACATATAAAAAAATGGATGAAATTTTTGATAATACAAAAAACCTACAAAAACTCAAGGAAAAAATTAAACAATTTATCGATGGAACTTACGAATGTATTAAAATTAATATGAATAATCCTGATTTTGATATTACATTGCCAATTGATACATTTTCCGATGAAAATATGCAAAAATTATTTGAAAAAAATATTATTAATAATAATATTTTCGATGAAGAAACACAATGGCGCCAAATTAAAAAGGACTTTCCTAATAATGAATCAAAACTAGTATATATTAAAGAACTAGATGATAAAATTTTAATGAATAAACAAGAAATGATTAATAATATTTATAAAATTCATCGTATTAATATTATTAAAAATAAAATTCATATGTGTCGATTGATTATATATAATAATAATCATTTTTTGGAGATTTATAATAAATATAACATCGATGATACTTTTCCTAAATCACCATCTGAACAACTTCAGATTTCATCTGTTATGGAAGTTGTTAATGACCCAGTTACAGAAGAAATCCCACCTCTTATGGATATTAAAAAACCAATGACACCTCCACCAATTCTTGAATATCTTACAGAAACAGAAACATGTAAGATGAAACCTCCTACTATGATGACACAAAATAATTTTGTAACAGAAGTTGTGACAACTTTAGCACCTGTTGCTAAATTTCGACCAATTACACCACCAATCCCTACAATTGTATTACATAAACTTGCACCAATTGAAATTCGATTGGAATATATGTGTAAATATGGACATAATTGTACTCATTTTGGTCAACCTCTTCGTTGTGGTTATAATCATATAATTATTGGTAAAAATATTAAAAATGAACATTCAAATAATTTGTATAAAATTGACAAGGGTGACCCTATTCCAGATGAATTTTGTAAAAATGACACACCTTGGCTTGGCAAACGTTGTCGTGATATTGAATGCACTGCTGTTCATTGTATCGGACGTGTTGCTTTTTTGATGAACTATAAAGATATGCCAAATAATAAAAAGGAACAAAGTCAACACAATCGTGACCGCAAACGTAAGAGTGAAATTGATATTGAACTTGAACGTTTTCGTGAACGCGAACGTTTTCTTACACTAGAACGTGAACATTTTCTTGAACGCGAACGTGAACGTGAACGTGAACGCGAACGCGAACGTGAACGCGAACGTGAACGCGAACGTGAACGTTTACAATATACTAGTGACCCTTCGAATTATAATCGCTACACACCATATTATAATCATCTTGACAATTATAACACTCCTAATAATCAAAATGATTTGCGACAAGTTCTTCAAAAGAAGCGCAAATAATAAATAAATTTATTTAAAAATTTAAAGTTGATTTAGAATATCAATTACTTTATTTCTAATATTATCAATTGTATCATGCCCATCAATTATTATTTTATTTTCATTTAGTTCATTTAACCAAACATCGTGATACTTGTCACATTTAACTAAATAATCTAATTTAATACTATTTTCTTCAACACGATTTCTTTTATTAATTCTTTCAAGACATTTATCTGGACTTGTTTTGATATAAATAATTAAATCTACTTTTGATGTATCTTTAAAAGTATTGAACCAATAATTATAAGTTTCCCATTCAATGCTACTAAGAAATCCATCTTCATATAACATTTTTGCAAATACATTTCTATCAGTTTCAATTGAGCGTTCAGTAATAATTACAACGTTTGATGGGGTTTCTTTAATCTTATCCATCAATTTCTTTAAACGTGTAATATAAGCGAGTATCTGAAAACAAAAAGCATTTTCTTTTTGATTTTTATAAAAACATTCTAATGCATTGCATCCATCTTTATCTTTTATTGATAACCATTCATTAACAGGTTCATCTACAAAAATATATGTTCCTAATGATTTTAGGTATTCTACTAAGGTTGATTTACCTGAACCAATATTACCTTCAACTGAGATTAACATTATTAAAATATATATAATTATATTTTATATATATTTTAATCAATTTTTATTTTAATATAGTTTGTATAACTATAATTATTATTGCTAATAATAAACCTTTTGTTGTCATACATAATATTTCATTTTCACCTATAAATGGAATAAATTTACATATTAATTCATTCATTTTAACATGACTCATTACTAAAAATAATGCAGTATAAATAATAATTTTTTTTATTAATAATATCCAATTAAACTTTGGATTTGTACCATCTTCAAATTTATCTAATGTAGTATCGTAATTCATTTTAGATAGTTTTTTCTTCATATTTTTTTGTTTGTACTCAGGTTGCATCATAGGCATTGCTGGCATTGCTGGCATTGCTGGCATTGCCGGCATTGCCGACATTTGCATAGGTGGCATTTGATAACTATTTTGCATTGGCATTTGATAACCTTGTTGCATCATAGGCATCGCCGGCATTGCCTGCATTTGCTGTGACATCATTTGATTCATATTTTCCATATTATCATTTGATCTACGAATATAATTACCACCAGTATCTTCAAAATCCATGTTAATATTATTTGTATTATAATGATTATTATATGGAATATTTATATTTGGATTATATGTTAAATTACTCATTATATATCTATATATAATAATTTATAAATATTTGTTATACATAAGATTTAATATTTTATATTTATTCTTAATAATAGTACGTCCTAATCCATCCATTTCATCTTTATTAAACTCTTCGGGAACAGTATATTCATTTAATTTTTTAGATAAAAATATAATTTTATTAAATTCATTTAAATATATGGAATCTCTATAGTCTTCTGTCCACATAGAAAATACGATCATTTTATCAACTTTAATATTTGAAGGTAATAAATTACCTACTATATTATTAATACCAAAATTATCTTCTGTGTACCAAATATTTAAAACATGTTTTAAAAATATTACTTCCATCTTCTTTATATTATATTTTTTTTCACCAAAAAAATTATCTGCATAAACATCCATTGGACCAAATACATCCTCTTCTTTAAATGTTTCATTATCTGAATCATATAAAAGAACAGTTGTATTCGCTCTCTTATATAATGAGTTATGTAATTTTTCAGGAGTTATATCATCTAAATGCATATCATTATTAGTACTTGAAATATAAGTTCTATTAATAATAACTGTCCCAAAAAGTTTATCTTGATTAATATTTAATAAATTTGCAAATTCATTTAATTTATATTTTTCTTCATCCTCCTTCTTAACTTCAACATACATAATTTCAGTAACATAATCTTTTTCTTCAAATATTAATTCAACTTTAATATATGGTTCTTTAAAAGTATCCACTTTTAAATGTTTTCCAATAAATTGAATATAATCATCTGGATCAACTTTTAAATAATGACAAAATTTATCATTAACCAAATTTGATAAATAATCTGGATGTGACCAGTCTCTATTTCTAATTTCATTTGGTTCAATTACTAATAAAGTAAATTCACTATTATTACTCATTTTAACTTTATTTTCTTCTTCTGTGATTGTTATTGGTTTATCACTTCTTATAGTTATTGTTTCCATTATTATAATACTTAATATTAATATTTATAGATAAGCGAATTTTTAACTATTTTTAAATTTTTCATGTTCTAAAAATATATATAAAATAAACAATCCTGATACTATATGCCATAAACTGTGTAATATATAATATTTATTCATATCAACATAATAATAATAATAGCTAGCTCCGAATATTATTAATAATAGAGCTAATAAAATTAAATTATTCACACATAAAATTGTTTTATGACAATTGCATAAAACAAAAATAAATGCAATTAATGAAATTATTATGTCTGCATTCATTTTCCAATTCCATATTTTACTTTCTGTATCTGAGTGATAAATATATGATATCATAAAAATAATAAATCCAATTAGTCCATATAAATAATGTTCTTTATATATTAAATAAAATGAACATAGCATATAAATAAAATTTGATAATATTGTTAAATATTGCATTATATTATTTTATAAAATATTCCTCATAAACGTCTTTTATTTTTGTTACATCAATAATAGTTGCCGGCTCTTGACTAAAATATTTTACATTATTACCTTTTTCATGTGGAACAAAATGTTCTTTTTCTACTAAATATAAATATCTTTTTTCTTTCATTTTCTCTAATACACCATCTTTTTTAGGTTTAACTCTAACTGTATTGTTATCATAATATTTTTCTAATTCATCATCATTAAAACTAAAACTACTTAGTAAAGCCATTAATTTATCAGTAAATCCGAATATTTTATCATTCTTTTGTTTAGGATGTATTTTTGAACCAACATTATATGGTTGTTTTAATGATATCCATAAACCGTCACCATCAATATCTTTATTACTAAGATTTAATATGGTATATATTGTTTCAATTGTTTTTGGCAAATATCCATTTTTTTCATAAATTACATCTAATTTTAATCTATTATTATAAACAAAATCAAAATCAATATTTTCTAATGGATAGCATCCTTGAATAATATCTTCTTTATATTTACTTAAATTATTTTTAATAATATTTCTAACATCAGCTTTAGATACTTTAATAATAAATTTTGCTATAGGTTTATTATTTGGAGATACATTAATTCGTTTATTTATATTTCTAAAATGATGAGAATAACCAATTATAATATTTTTTTTTGATTTTTCAATATTATTTATTATATCTTCTTCCATAGATGTTTCCCAATAAATACTCATTTTCCTCTCAATTTCTTTAAATTTATCATTCTTAGAATCTTTAAAACCTTGATATTGTGAAAATAACTGAGACATAGTATTATTTTTTAAAATACTATTAGATAAATCATCTAAATCTATTATATGATATCCTATTTTTTTCATGTCGTCTATAAATTTATTTTTGTTCAATGATGTTATACCAACTATATGACAAATTAATTCCATTACGTTTTTTTAATTAAATTAAAATATAAAATATTTTAGATATAATGTCTAATCCAATTAATATAAATATATTTGGCGGTAAAAATGGTAATAATGATCAATTTACAAATTATAATTATGAAATTATATTATTTTTTAATAATAGAGAACCAATAGTTATAGAAGAATCTACTAATGAAAAATATATTAATCTATTTTCATACGCCAATAAAATAAATTTCAATGATATTAAGTTTTATGAATTAAATATAAGTATTTATTCTTTTATTCTAAATAAATATTCTATTAAAAATAAATTTACTATTAATAATGATAACCATACTTATAAAGATGAAGTTATATATTTAGAAATTAGCAAAAATAATGATAATTTTGCAAATTGTTGCGTTTATATTAATAATGACAAATCTAGATTATTTTTTACACCTCCTAATTATTGAAAATTATTTAATTTTTTCTATAAATAATATAATAATGAGTTATACTTATAATAGTATTAATACAAGTGTTATTGAAAATCAAGATATAATATATGCATTTGATATTAAAATAATAAATTTTGATAATGAAATAATTAAAAAAAAAATGGTTAGTTTAGATAAAATTGGAGAATTATTAGAATGTAAAAATAATATAAAAAAAATTAAAATTATATTTTGTTCTTTAAATTCAACAGTATCAGAAACATTAGTTCTTAAAAAAACATTTAACAATGAAATAGATGACAATATTGTTTTGTATAAAAAAAATATTATTATTTATTTAAGAAATATTACAACAGCTAGTTTTAGTAATAAAATTTGTATTAATTATCAAATAATAAATTATTAATTTATTTAAACAAATAGTTTATTATATGATAATTAATGGTTGAAATAGAACCTAAAAAAGTTCGGAATGGTAGTTTCCGTGTATATGTTCCAATTGGTAAAGATATGGGTGAAGGTGTAATTGGTTACTCACCTAGATATTATGAACAAGTTGATACTAAGGTTTTAACTGTTCAAATGCTTACACAAAATGATTATGCTGATGGATGGCAACAAGTTGTTCCTAGAGCAAAGACATATACTAAGAAATTTGTAGATTCAGAAGGTAATCAACAGGTTAAACAATTAAGTAATGCTTATAGAATGAAAGTAAACTTGGCCCAATTACCAGAATACTTGTGGAATAGAATGCAATACTATAATGAAAACACAAAAACAGTTAATAACGGATACCATTATTATATAGTAGAAGCAACTAATGTAGATTCTGAAATTAGAGAATTAGCTAATATTCTCAAACAAACAGCTTTACCTGAATTTAAGGAGAGAGTTCATGAATTACTTACTATTCTTAAGGATAATGATGTATATGGCTGGGTTGTTATTAGAGCAAAGACAATGTATCGTTAAGTATATATTCCTTCACTTACGGATAATAGAACCAAAGGTTTTATTTTTATTGGTATTTACCATAGTTCCATTCAAAAATAAATACTAGTATTTATTTTTGAATATCAGTGCTAATATATAATATTTTTATTGTACTATTTGCCGTAGGCAAAATTACTAGGGTACTTGTATGATAATTGTTAAAAGAACCATCCAATTTACCTAACTATTATATAAATCTAACCTTTTGTTAAATTTATAAAAAAGTTGAAATATTTGCGGGCTGTATGCGCCATAAAAAGCAGAGTTTATTGGGGTGGAGGCCAATTCTTATCCCGAGAATAACGGTAATCTTGATGTTTCTATGTCTGTCCCGTCTAACGTCCCGTCCGTGTTTGATAACCCCCCCCACATTTCTCTGGAGCAGACAGAAGCTTCAGAAAGGACTGATACTGGCCCAATCAGTCACAATTTCCAGGATGCGCGTCCTGATGATACCCCAACTTCCGCCATGTCGTTCCCCAACAGCATTGTCGATGGTATCAACCAATCCCCTCTTTTTGTGTCGGCCCCGCAGGTCGTCACCCCCTTATTTATTCGCATTCTGGCTAACCAGCGTGAGTACCACTTTGCTGCATTTGCGTCGGGCGATATCCTCGTCCCGATTGTCTTTCCGCAGGGTGGTGTTCGTCTGGTTCCCAAGTGCCGTCGCTGGCTGGAGCTTAATCTCCTCCAGGACAGTGAGGTTCGTGCTCGTCGCTCTTCGCAGGACTCTGTTCTCCGTGCGAGCGTGATCATGAATTGTCACAACCACTATGGCGAGGGTCGTCTTTGCTCGCATCAGCGTGATCGTGAGTGCAAGCGTATGCCGTGCACTTTTATCCACGTTGACTACAGCAAGACGGTCTCGGAGGGCGATGCCATGACAGCATTCAACCTGCTTAATTGCACCCTGCCCCCGATGATGATGCGTCCGCGCATGATGGCGATGCAGTTACCGGTGGTTATGCCACCTGTTGCGTTTGCCCAGCCCGTTCGCGTTGTCCTGCCTGCTGTGGTTCCGCCGGTCCAGTATGTCGAGGACATGCCCACCGTGCCCGTGCCCACCGTGCTCGCTGTGCCTACTGCGCCTACTATGGCTGCGGTTGCTGCGCGTCCGGCTGTTCCGGCTCCTGCACCCGTTGCAGTTGTGTCGGAACCTGTGGCTCAGTATACCATCCGAGTTCGCTCCATCAACTACGCGTTCGATGTTAGCGATGGTAAGCTGATGATGCGCTTCAAGTTGCGTAACGAGCAGGCTCAGGCCCGTCTCGTTTGTCGTGAGTGGCTGGTCAATGAGCTCAAGGAGCTGGATGACCCTACTCGCGTTGCACGCACTGATTGCGCTTCCACCCACGAGCACCCTGGAAACTGGATGAAGCCATGCCTTTTCTACCTGGCCCACAATTGCAACAAGCCCGCTGGCACTTGCGGTCGCGCGCATATCATTGCAGACAAGGTCAACGTTCTTCCGGCTCCGCGTCCAGCGGTCCAGACGTTGCCTACTTCTGATGACTTTGCGCCTCTCACGACGTCTTCGACGTCTGCGACTGCCCCGACCCTCTGGGTCTCGACTGCCGGAGCTCGTTCTCTTGACTTTACGGTTGCGCCTGTTAATGCGAATGCCACTGCTGTGGTTGTCGCTCCTGTTCAGCGCATTCCGGAGGGTAACAAGTCGCGCACTCACCGCTACACCGCTTGGTGCAACGGTAGCGACAAGTGCCCTGGCTATGAAAAGTGCATGTTTATTCACCCTGAGACTGTCCAACTCTCTCGCATGGACCCGAACCTGCCTGAGCGTATTGCCTTTCGTGCTGATTTGAGCAATGGCATGATCGACTTTGACGGGCTCTATGTGATGGTTTACGAGGCTCTCTACAAGGGCATCGACATGCTCAAGCTCATCCACTCGACTAAGGGTGCCCACCGTTCTAACTTCAACGTCTTTCTTAATGACGATGTTGTCGACCAGATTGGGCGTCTTGAGATGGTGGACTTTGGTCAGTTGGTTTCCCTCTGGCGGAGCATGGTTCAGGTTGTGCGCTCGGAGAAGACAGTTGAGAAGCTGGAGCTTGATGTTCAAACATCGGAGGGCTTGATTGATTTCGCCCTTTCCGTTGGTCGCGATTCCCGCGCCGAACAACATGCTCTGTCAATCGCTGCTCTGACCCGTTCGTGCTTCTCGAACAAGTATGGCGACCGGATGTGTTTTGTTGCTCGCTTTGCCGCCGAGAAGAAGACTGAGCTTGCGACCTTCGACGAGAAGGTCATCAAGAAGTTCAGTGGCTTCTGCATCCCCAAGAAGCGTGACGTCTGCCTCGCCACTGCGTGGTGCTGCCATCATGGCGGGCACGTTAGCACGAATGGCAAGGAAGGCAAGGAGCAGAATGGCACCATCATCACGCTTGAGGGTCTTAGCGGTAAGGCAATTTGCGACGCCAACGTCCCTGTGCTGACCAAGGCAAAGGCTCTTCGTGCGGAACTTTATGAACAGTTCTCCGCACGTCTTATTGAAGCCCTTAGTCTGCATCAGAATGTCAAGGACGAGGAATCGAGCACTGAGTTCAAGGCTGTGGCCCGTGAGGCCACTTCATCTCGTGACAAGCTTGCCACGGCTCGCGCAAAGGCGCTTGAGCAGGCTCGCGAATGCGAAATGGAAATCGCCAAGGTGCAGGACCGTCTGTCCCGTCATGTCGATGCCACGAACAAGATGCCGTTGCTTGAGCTGAAGTGCGAGCTGACTGAGCTTCAGCATGATAAGTTCCTTGCAAACATCCGCCTTGATAACTATGTCAGCCGTCTCGTCGGTGAGAAGTCTGTCCTGGTCAAGACAGAGACCAGCGCACGCCGGTCTCTTGCCGACATCAAGCAGACTGAAGGCCGTCTTGCCAAGTCCGCAGGCGATGAAGGCGAGGATGCGATGAAGCGTCGTTCCCAGCTTCAGACCCAGCTCGAGGAGCATGTCCGCACCCACCAGCAGTTCTTGGATCAGCTGGAGGCCGACAAGGAGGTCATTGCGACGACAGAAGAGGACATCAAGGCAATGCAGCGCAAGGTTGACGATATTGTCGCTCGCATCGCTCACCTCAAGTCGCGCGAGATGGAGCTTGACCCGGTCATTGCCGAGGCTCGTCAGAAGATGGAGGACCTCGGTGCTTTCATCAAGCGTCTCCAGTTGCCCCACGAGATCAAGCGGGCAAAGGAGGAGATGGAGCAACTTGTGGCTATTGTTGGCGAGGAGCTGTGCTCGAGTGAGAAGATGTTTGTCTCCCTGTTGGGCAAGCACAAGAGTGCTGTCCGCTCGACAAAGCAATTTATTCTCACTCAGACGGCTATTGCCTCACTTCGCGTTAACATTGACGAAATTACCGCGAAGCGCGTTGCTGCCATCAAGTCTGCGGCTACCTTGAAGGTCGAGTTCGAGCAAGCATGCTCGCATGCCAACGCTGAAGTCCGCGCAGCCGAAGTGATGTACGCCCAGATGATGGAGGGGCGTGATATCGTTAAGGAGGCGCGTGCTAAGGCGAAGGCTGCTAGCGATGAGGCCGATGCTTTTCGTCAGTCGATGGAGGACCGTATTGAGAACTATCGCACTCAGCTCATCGAGCTTGAAGCTGTTCTCGACCCTCTGCGTGACCAGAAGGCTCTTGCCCGGAAAGAAGGCTGGGACGCTGCTCGTATCGCTGAGATTGATGCACAGGGCAAGAACACCTTTAAGGAGTTCAAGGCTGTCAAGGCGTCTCTTGAAGAGTTGGTCGAGCAGAAGGATGACGAGGACTCCGACTACAACGTCCAGCTTGCTAAGCTGGTGCGTGAGGCTACTCGTCTGAATGCGGAGACATCACAGGTGCTGTCTGGCGAGGCTCTCCGTGAGCGTATCGCTACCAACGCTCGTGTTAGTCGTCTTCGCGAACTCCAGCTGCCTGTTAGCATTGTCAATGCTGACCTTTCGGATGCCCCGGCTGTCTCGTCTGTCCGTCAGACTGGTGGCAATGGTCGCTCTCGTGTCTTTGTCTGGAAGCATGGTCAGCAGGAGCTTTCTCTTGAGGACCGTCTTGATGCTCTTGAGGACACGATTGTGAAGGCGCGTGCTACCCGTGTTGCCTCTGTGCTTTGGCTGGCACATATGCTGAAGCAGGTGCAGGACCTCATCATTGAGGCTCGTGGCACCAACGCTCTGTGCCCTGTGGCCCACTTTGGCTACAAGCCTCTTGATGTGGCTGGGTGCATGATGCAGCTGAAGCGCAAGTTTGGCCAGGAGTGCGAGGTGATTTCTGCTACGCAGATGGTTCCGACGGAAGCCGACTTTGTCGCCTTTGAGCTCGAGCGCTTGCCTGTGCTGGAGGACAAGGATCTGGCTGAGGCTCATGCCAAGGCACCCAAGATTGTCATCCCGCGCGCTGCTCCCGCTATCCTGACTACTGGTCGCCTTTCGCGCCAGCAGGCCCGGCGGGCCAAGAAGCAGGACGATGCGGAGCAGGCTGCGTATGAGCTGGCTGACCAGAATGTGAGCATGAAGTTTGGCAAGGATGCTACTAGCTCGAAGGACGCACCCACTGCGTCTGAACCTGGTGCGCCTGCAGCTCCAAAGTCCGCGCGCAAATGGAAGCCTACATTGATGACCACCACGCCTGAGGAGGATGCTGAGGAGTGGGCCCTTTATTGGATGCGCACCTACTTTTGGGCTGACGAGCAGTCGATGGTCTTTGGCGAAAACAAGGAGGCCCGTCGTGCTGCTGAGAAGTTAGCTCGTGCTGCTGCTAAGGCGGCCCTCGTCAATGAGGCTAAGCAGGCCCGGAAGGAGGCACAGAAGGCATTCAATGCTGAACTGCGTGAGGCTAAGGCTGCTGTTGCTGCGGCTGCGGTAGCAGCTCAGGAGGTCGAGACTGTAAGCATGAATTCGGTTAAGGTTGACACACACGCTGCTAATGTCCTTGTGACTACTCAAGCGTCTGCTAGTGCACCAGCCAAAGTCAAGCCGGAGTTGCCCAAGGTGGAACAGCAGTCAATGACCATTCGCGAGCAAAAGGAGGCGCGCCTTGCTGCCATGGTTGCAGCCAATGAGGCCCGTATCAAGGAGGAACAGGCCAAGGCTGCCAAGGCTAAGGCTAAGGCTAAGGCTGCTAAGGACAAGAAGGCAGCTGAAGCAGCTGCTGTTGCTGCTCCGGTCCAGGCTGTTGCTGCTCTTGCTGAGGAAGTTGTTGCCGCGCCTGCCGTGCTCAATCTCTCCGAACGCACCGACCGCATCAAGCTGATGTCTTCTTTCCTTGAGGAGGATGCGCGCTCTGTTACCTTCAACAACCGCCCCTGTGTCTCGATTGCCTCGTCGACTGCGACTATCTTCATGGTCGAGGCCTTTACTGGCAAGTCACTTGAGGTTAAGGGCAAGACGGCTGATGGCAAGCGCAAGACTGTTGAGCTCAAGAACGTCCAGATTGGCCCCATGCCTGTTCTCGCTTGTGAAAGCATCTCTGGTCGCTTTATGAAGGGTGGCATCCGCTGCTCTACGACCGAGAAGGAAGGCAAGTGGTTTCTGGAATTTGAGTGCCAGGCCACCCAGTCCAAGAACGAGCAGCTCGAACGCATCTATGTTGTCCTTGACGAGCTTATTCAGCATGGTATCTTTGCGAATGCATCTGACATGCGTTCCAAGTTCCAGGCGAAGCTTTTCATCGCAGACAATGATGTCAAGTCTGACAAGTCGGAACGCCCGTCTGCCAAGAAGGGTCGTGCTCGCAAGTTGGCCACTAAGTAAGGCGCTTGATTTTTCATTAGTGGGTGTCTACGTTATTAGCTCTCACTTCTTACAATTTTGGGTTGACACTTGATAACGCAGGTGTTGACATTTATGTTGTGTTTCTTTTTCCGTGTTCTGTCCTGTTGTTCTTATTCAGTAGTTCTCTTTCTTCACTATTTATTCTCTATGGTTTTCAGTCGGTTTTTTAGAGGGTATTAGTATGCTGTATGCATTGCTTGAGCCCCTCATAACTTGTAGCAATATTTGTTACTCGTATGCGTAAATGCATTTTTCCGACTTCCTCCATTCAAAAGGTAAAACAAAAATAAAAAAAAAATAAACTCTTAATTTATTCTCACTTTAAAATAATCAATTTAAATAATCTTTATCAATATTGTTAAAGATTATTTATTTCATTATAAATACTTATTCAGATATAGCATCACTTGCTATATTTTCAATTTGTCCATGAAATTGGTAAAATACTGCTGCCGCAAAACCTATAGCACCAATAATAAGTCTAAGATGACTTACTTTACCATTGCATGCATCTTCAGATGATACATAGTTAGCATCAATCATATTCATTATTAAATAACCTGATACTAAACCAACACTCCAGAGAGCACCATCTATAACAGCAGATATATCACCTATTATTGGGAAGGGAATATCACGCATTCCTTCTAATATTTCACCAACAACTGGAATAAATTCTGATGATAATATAACTAAAACACCGGCTCCATATTCAAGCATTGAATCAGATACACCTTTTATTAATTTACCTCCAAAACTACCTTGGACATCTTTACAACGTTTTTCTGTAAAAATATGAATAATATTAGCAAGTAAAACTGCTGCAAATAATAATCCAATTTGTAATATTATACCACCTGCAACAGATTTACTAATATGAGCTATTATAAAGATTAAAATAAATCTAAATATGACAGGAATAAGTATATACATATCAATAACATTTTCACCTTCTATTTTCTTTAAAAATCCAAATTTAGCCATTAATACTGGAATAAAACTAAATGGTGGGAATAATAATAAAGGAAATAATAAATATGCTTTATCAAGTGAACCTCCTAATTTATTAATTCTCATTAATAATTGACCAAAACCTGGGATCATACCATATAATAACATTTCAAATAAACTCATAGTAACTTTATCACCTTTAAAATCAAATAAAGACTTAATAAAATTTAGCATTTTATATACTAAAATTTAGATTTTATTTTAAAAATATTTAAAAATTTTATATTAATTTAATAAATTAAAACCTCACGTTTATTATATAATGAGTACAGTTACATATCGTCATGAACATAATTTTTCTTACAAAAAAAATGGTGTGAAACATGTTGTAAAGGAAGACATCATAGATGGTGAAAAGGGTTTATCTTTTCACTACTTGAGCAAAGTAGGTGATGACAAGTTCCACAGCATTACAGTAAGACAAGTTGATGAAGATAAATTTTCAGTCCGTCAAAAACACGGTGACAAGACAGATGATTCAGAAATGTCAATGGCTGATTTAAAGAAAATGATTAATAAAATGAAAGAACTTAAATTTGTTGCTGATTATTTACCAGAACGTGGTACATACAAAGGTAAAAAATCATCAAAGAAATCTAGCAAGAAAAGCTCCAAAAAAGGAGGTTCATTAGTTGGTGGTGCTAAGAAGTCTTCAAAGAAGGCTTCAAAGAAACACAGCCGTAGAGGTTCAAAGAAAGCCTCAAAGAAGGCTTCAAAGAAATCTTCAAAGAAGGCTTCAAAGAAAGGCGGTTCATTAGTTGGTGGTGCTAAGAAGTCTTCAAAGAAGGCTTCAAAGAAACACAGCCGTAGAGGATCAAAGAAAGCTTCAAAAAAGGCTTCAAAGAAATCTTCAAAGAAGGGCTCTAAGAAAGGCGGTTCATTAGTTGGTGGTGCTAAGA
>JACCED011547024.1_pt1 | contig 38038 bp, 32 predicted proteins | sample 7455021 | NCBI WGS metagenome assembly JACCED01 (sample SAMN15323456, study PRJNA562643) | freshwater metagenome | isolation source: river surface water | place: USA:Blue River Watershed | collected 2017-08-19
CTACCTGTTTATTCAGCTCAACGAAACGTCGCAAAACTGGTCGCCCATTCGCTCCACGCTGGGCGTTAGCAAATTGGTCAGTTTTGGCCCACATCCGGCCAAAGTGCCGGCTGAGCTGATCCATTTTTTGCGAGACGCCCCGCCCGCAGAGGTGCAACGCCTGTTTGCCCCGGGTGACCAAGTGCTGATTGTGGAGGGCCCCCTCAAAGGGCTCGAAGCCACCTATCAAGCTCACGACGGCGAAAAGCGCGCCTTGGTGTAGGTCGAACTGCTGGGTCAACCGCACAAACTCAAAATGGCCATGACATCTTTGTTGGCCGTCCCTCTTTGACGCCCCATCTGACTCCCAAAGAAGTGACCTCGCAAGCACCAGACCACCTGCCCAAACACATTGCCATCATCATGGACGGCAATGGTCGCTGGGCCAAACAACGCCACATGCCCCGCACAGTGGGTCATGCCAAAGGCGCCAGCGTGGTGCGCGACTTGGTCACAGCTTGTGTCAACAAAGGCATCCAACACCTCACGCTGTTCGCCTTTAGCACCGAAAACTGGAAGCGCCCCGAAGAAGAGGTGTCCACCCTCATGGGCCTCTTCATTCAGTACCTCGAAAAAGAAATGCAAGACATGCAAGCCGAAGGCGTGCGCTTGAATGTCATTGGCGACACCTCTCGTTTTCCGCAAACCCTGCAAGACAAAATCAAAGCCACCGAGCAAAACACCGCGCACAACACAGGCATTATGCTCAATGTGGCGGCCAACTACGGCGGCCAGTGGGACATCGTGCAAGCCGTCAAAGCTTGGCAGCAAGCTCACCCCGAAAAGGCTTTGGTTGATTTATCGCCAGAAGCATTGAGCCCCTTTTTAAGCGCAGCCGATCAGCCCGAGCCCGATTTGCTCATCCGCACAGGGGGCGAGTCGCGCATCAGCAACTTCATGCTTTGGCAGCTGGCCTATGCCGAGTTGTATTTCACCGATGTGCTGTGGCCAGACTTTGATGTGCCGCAACTGTTGAAAGCTCTCGATTGGTTTGCTGCGCGCGAGCGTCGTTTTTGGGCGGTTTCCCTGCTATAGGCCGTGTTTACAATAGAGAGTTGATTTGTAAAGGTTCTCATGGCTAACTCTGCGCGAAAAAACTGGCGTCACATATTGGGTTTAGGTTTGATGCTGGGTGCATTTGGTGTTGCCATTGCGCAAATGCCTCAAATTCCGCAAGGTGGTTTGTCGGCGCAAGGTCTGCAACTGCCACAAGCCCTGCAAGGCGCAGCAGGAGGATTAACAAGTGGAGCTGGTGCCGGCGGCCTCGGTGCTTTGGGTTTGGGCGCTTCGTCTGCCATTCGATCGGTTGACCCTTTACCGAACCCCCAAGGCTCGAGTGGCCCAGGTTTGTTCCAGCCCATGGAGCCCCTCAAGCCAAACGATTTTCAGAAGTTTGTGCTCGAAACAACAGGTTACAAGTTGCCTTTGTTCGGCTCAGCTTTCTTTGAAAACCTGCAATTCATTCAACGTAGCCAGCTCAACAACCAACCTGGCCCCAGCCCATTTGCACCAGTTGAAAGCTCACCTGTCAGCGCAGACTATCCCATTGGCCCGGGCGATCAAATTTTGATTCGCGGCTGGGGCTCACAAGAAATTGATGTGCGTGCTGTGGTCGATCGCAACGGCATGATCAACATTCCCAAGGTGGGAACGGTTTCCGTGGCGGGCGTGAAGTTCGCCCAGGCCGAGGGTGTGATCAAGTCAGCCGTAGGCAAGTACTACAAAGACTTTCAGATCAGCGTCACCATGGGCCAGTTGCGTACCATCACGGTTTATGTGGTGGGACAGGCGCGCCGCCCTGGCAGCTATGCGCTTAGCAGCACATCTACGCTGTCCACCGGTTTGTTTGCCACGGGTGGGCCCAACGCCACTGGCTCTATGCGCCGCGTGCAACTCAAGCGCGCAGGCCAAGTGGTGGCTGAGTTCGATCTTTACGCCTTCTTGGCGCAAGGCAACAGCGTGGGCGACGTCAAGCTGGTGGATGGTGACGTCATCGTCATTCCCCAGGCCGTTGGTCATGTGGCCTTGGTGGGCAAGGTCAACAACCCAGCGGTGTACGAACTGAAATCAAACAGTGAAACCTTAGAGCAACTCTTGGCCTTGGCCGGAGGCTTGCCTGTGGTGGCTGACCCACGTCGCGCCGTGTTGGAGCGCCTGAGCCCGGAGCAAAGCCAGCCCCGCCGCGTGCAAGATGTGTCGCTTGACGCACAAGGCCTCAAAACCTTACTCGCCAATGGCGACATGGTGACCGTGCAAGCCATCATGCCTGAGCTCGGCAATGCAGTCACATTGCGCGGCAATGTGGCTCAGCCCACGCGCATGGCTTGGCGCGAAGGCATGCGGGTGCGCGACCTCATCCCCAGCAAAGAGGTGCTTATCAGCCGCGACTCTGTGCGCAGACAAAATGAAGTGCTGTTCGATGCCAATCAGCGCGAGCGTGCTTTGCGCGAGCGTGAGTTGATGTCAGAAGACTTGCTGGACGATCCGGTGCTTGATGCGCGTATTGACCAAAAAGGCTTGCGCGAAGCGCGGTTGAGGGAAATGGCGGCCTCTGAAAAGCCGCAAACCGCACCCAATCAAGTTGGAACGTTAATCAACTTAAAGCCCACTGGCAAAGAATACGATGGCCGCACCGCCACTGCCGAGCGCGAAGCGCGTTCCATCGAGGCCTACCGCGAGTCGCGCCAAGCGCGCATGTTCTCTAACCAAGCGGCCATCAGAGTGAATGAGCGCAACACCGTGCCATCCGTGGCTGAAACGGTGGGTAATTTGTTCGATGAAATCAATTGGGACTATGCCGTTATTGAGCGCGTCAATCGTAAAGATTTGAGCGTTAGTTTGGTGCCTATTAGCTTGGCGCGGGTGTTGAACAACGACAAAGACCCAGACAACCAGTTGCTCCAAGCGGGTGATGTATTGACTGTGTTCTCGGTCAACGACATGCGTGTGCCTGTTTCCAAACGGCGCATCATGGTGCGTGTAGAGGGGGAGGTGGCTCAACCTGGTATTTACCAAGCCAAGCCTGGCGACACGCTGGCTACCGTGCTGCAACGCGCAGGTGGTTTAACGCATGACGCTTATTTATTTGGCTCAGCCTTCTACCGTGAAGACGTGCGCAAAAGCCAGGTGGATAACTTAGACAAATTGGTACGTCGCTTAGAGGCAGAAAGCAGCGCGCAGCTTGCACAAGCCAGCCAAAGTTTGGGCGCCAGCTCTGACGCCGCCATTTCACAAGCGCGCATTTTGGCGGCCCAACAAGCGCAGCGCCAAGCGCTAGAGCGTATTCGAAGCTTAAAGCCCGAAGGCCGAATTGCACTGGGCCTCGAGCCTCAGTTGTACAACTACATCGACAAACTGCCAGACATCCGCTTGCAAAACGGCGACCGTTTCATCATTCCCACCCGCCCAGACTTTGTGTATGTGTATGGCGCGGTCAACACTGAATCAGCGCTGATCTACAAAGCCGACCAAACCGTGAAAGACTACCTCAACGCCGCTGGCGTTGGCTCTGGTGCTGATCGCGATTCAGTCATTCTGATTCGCGCAGACGGCTCAGCGCTGACGAGAAACAGCGGCTGGTTTGGCTCTATCAACAGCGCCAAGGTCATGCCGGGCGACTCCATTGTCATGCCTGACAAGCTAGACCGCGAAGCCACTTGGAGTGCTGTCATTCGCAATGCCAAAGACATCACGCAAATCTTCTACCAGTTGGGCTTGGGTGCTGCAGGTTTGAAAGCGTTGGGTTATTAATCATGAATGATCAAACTACAGCACCCACAACTGCAGATGATGATCAAGACGAAATCAGCCTGCTCGATTTAGCCATCGCGCTTGGTGAAGAAAAGAAAACCCTCTTTGCCATACCAGTCATCACCACCACGCTCGCCATTGTGGTGAGTTTGCTCATGACGCCCATCTTCACCGCCAAAACCGTCATGATGCCGCCTCAGCAGCAACAAAGCGGCGCGGCTTCGGCGTTGGCGAGTTTGGGAGCGTTGGCAGGATTGGCTGGCACTGCAGCGGGTGTGAAAAGCCCGGATGATATGTACATCGCCTTCATGCAAAGCGAAAGCATGCAGCGAGCGGTCATTGAAAAACTTGGGCTTAAAGAGCGCTACAACGCCAAAACAATGACGGATGCAAGAAATGCTTTGAAGGGGGCGGTCAAAATTGCTTCCGACAAAAAGGCTGGTCTGATCACCATTGAGGCTGACGACAAAGATCCCGAGCTTGCCGCCAAATTGGCCAACATCCATGTCGAAGAGTTGCGCAACCTCATGGGCAAGTTGGCTGTGACTGACGCACAGCAGCGCCGTGTTTTCTTCGAGCAGCAAATTGCTAAAACGCAAGAAGAACTGGCCCAAGCCGAGGCTAATTTCAGGGCTGCCAAAGAAAAGTCAGGTATCCAGGTAACTGCTGTGATAGCCGAAGGCAGTGTGCGCGCCAGTGCGGAAATGCGTGGGCAAATTGCGGCTAAAGAAGTCCAAATGCAGGCCATGAGCCGTTTTGCCACACCACAAAACCCCGATGTTCAGCGCCTTGGCAGTGAGCTAGGCGCATTACGCGCGCAGCTCGCAAAAATCGAACAAGGCTCGGGTGGTGAAGAACGCACATCACCCCTGCAGCAGTTGGCTGTGAAGTCTTACCGCGACATCAAAGCCCGTGAAGCAATGATGGGCGTGTTGGTGGCTCAATATGAATCAGCCAGGGTAGATGAGTCTCGTGAAGGCCCGCTGATTCAAGTGGTTGATGCTGCGCAAGCGCCTGAGCGCAAATCCAAGCCTAAGCGCGCCATCATTGTGCTGGTGGCAGCGTTTGCTGGGTTGTTCTTGGGGGTTTTGGTGGCATTTGTGAGAAGGGCGATTAGAACTGCTGCTTCGTCACCAGAGAGTGGCGCCCAAATGGCCAAGCTCAAGGAGGCTTGGCGCTTCAAGCGGGCCTAATCCCGTCAGGCATCAAAATTTCTCATCAATTTGATTTTTTCACAGTCGGACCCCCTATACTTGTTCAAGTTTGAACGATGTTTGAGGTTGGCCATCTGAGTCATTGCAATGATCTCGGTGTGGCGGTAGCGTGCCTAAAGATAATTAAGTGACAAGTCGGCAATCAAATCTGCAAGATGACACCTACTTTAGGGTCATGCGAATGCTTGAGGCCAACCCTGACCTAACTCAGCGACAGCTTGCAGAGGCCCTAGGGGTAAGTGTAGGTGGTTTGAACTACTGTCTTAAAGCGCTGATCCAAAAGGGCTTTGTGAAAGTAAACAACTTTAGGCAAAGTAAAAACAAGTTCGGCTATGTATATCTGCTTACTCCCGCAGGGGCGGGTGAAAAGGCAAGGCTTACGGCGAGTTTCTTGCACAGAAAAATGCAAGAGTATGAAGCTATCAAGGCTGAGATTGAGACATTGACCAAAGATGCTCCCTTGACGCCTGTGAATGGCTCAAGTCAAGATGGGTAATCAAAAGTTTGAGTCGTTCTGGTATCGATATTGGGGTTTAGCGGGTTCCTATTAAAAGTTAGCTAAAAATTTAATGATTCGAGTCACGCCTGTTATCTTATGCGGTGGTTCAGGCACTCGCTTGTGGCCCCTGTCACGCACCGGCTTTCCTAAGCAGTTCTTGTGCCTCACGGGGGCAGAGAGTCTGTTTCAGCAAGCCGCACTGCGACTGACCAGTTTGGGCAACAGTGCCATTCAGGTGGCTGCGCCACTCATCGTTACGGGTGAGGAGCACCGATTCCTCGCGTCTGAGCAACTGCGCGAAGCAGGCATTCCGCTGGGCGCCGCACTACTGGAGCCCATAGGTCGCAATACAGCCCCAGCGCTGACACTGGCCGCTCTGGCTGCCATTGAAAACGGTGCCGATCCAGTGTTGGTCGTCACTCCCGCAGACCAAACAGTGGCGGATGCTGCTGCCTTCACGGCCGCCACCCAAGTGGCCATCGAAAAGGCCGCCCAGGGTTTTATCGTCATTCTGGGGGTTACACCCGACCGGCCCGAAACCGGCTACGGCTACATCAAAACATTAAATGTCATTCCCGCGCAGGCGGGAATCCAGGCTCTGCAGGTCAAAGCCTTCGTAGAAAAGCCCGACGCTGCCACTGCGCAGCAATACGTGAATGAAGGCGGTTACTTTTGGAATGCTGGCATGTTCGTCCTCAAAGCCTCTGTTTGGCTTAAGGCGCTCGAACAGTTCCGCCCCGACATTCATCAAGCCACTCTTCAAGCCTGGACCCAGCGCAGTGCTGACGCTAACACCGCCACCCCCTTCGTGCGCCCTGGCAAGGCCGAATTCACGGCTATACCTGCCGAGTCAGTAGACTATGCCGTCATGGAGCGCTGCCCGGGTAGCGCCTTCCCCATCCACATGGTGCCGCTGAATGCAGGCTGGAACGACCTAGGTGCTTGGGATGCCGTTTGGAACGTCCTGTCTAAAGACGAAAACGGTAACGCCCATGTGGGCGACGTGCTCAGCACCAACAGCAGCAACACGCTTGTGTATGCCTCCAGTCGATTGGTCAGCCTGGTTGGGGTGCACGACCTCATCGTGGTTGAAACGCCCGACGCCCTGCTGGTGGCCGACAAGGCCCGTAGCCAGGACGTGAAACACATCGTCAATCAGCTGCAAACCACAAAGCGCGAAGAGCATACTCTGCATCGCAAAGTGCACCGTCCCTGGGGCTGGTACGACAGCATCGACGAAGGTGGCCGCTTCAAGGTCAAGCGTATCCAAGTCAAACCCAAGGCCAGCCTGAGCCTGCAAAAACACCGCCACCGTGCTGAACACTGGATTGTGGTCACTGGCACTGCTGAAATCACCAACGGTGACAAAGTCCTGACCCTGATCGAAAACCAATCCACCTACATCCCCTTGGGCGAGGTGCACCGCCTGGCCAACCCCGGCAGCATTCCTCTCGAAATCATCGAAGTGCAATCAGGCGACTACTTGGGCGAAGACGACATCGTGCGGTTCGAAGACGCTTACGGGCGCATTAGTCCAACCTAGATTACTCATAAGTGATGAATCCAAAAAAAATCCTCCTAGTTTTCGGTACGCGTCCCGAAGCAATCAAGATGGCACCACTGTTCAAGACATTGCACGCACATAGCGCGTTTGATGTCAAGGTATGCGTGACCGCCCAGCACCGACACATGCTGGACCAGGTGCTTCAACTCTTCGACATCCAACCCGACTTCGACCTGAACCTCATGCGGTCCGGGCAAGACCTTTCCGACATCACCAGCGGCGTCTTGCTGGGGCTCAAATCCGTTTTGACGCAATGGCGCCCAGACGCCGTGCTGGTGCATGGCGACACCTCAACCACCTTTGCCGCGTCATTGGCCGCGTTTTACCAGCGCATTCCCGTGGGCCATGTGGAAGCGGGCTTGCGTACCGGCAACCTTTACTCCCCCTGGCCCGAGGAAGCCAATCGCAAACTCACCAGCGTGCTGGCGCAATGGCACTTCGCCCCCACAGCTACTTCGCGCAGCAATTTATTGAAGGAAGGCGTCCCCTCCAGCGCAATCCATGTCACCGGCAACACCGTGATTGACGCTTTGTTACAAGTGCGCGAAAAAATCGTCAACAGCCCCCAGCGGCGGCAACAGTTTGATCAAGATTTCAGCTTTCTTGACCCATGCAAACGCCTGGTCTTGGTTACGGGCCACCGTCGTGAAAATTTTGGAGACGGCTTTGAGCGGATTTGCGAAGCGCTGACCCGCATTGCGAAAAACCATGCTGACGTGCAGGTGGTGTACCCCGTGCATCTCAACCCCCAGGTACAAGAGCCCGTCAGACGGTTACTGGGCGACATTGGCAACATTCATTTGATTGACCCGCTGGACTACCTGCCTTTTGTGTACCTGATGGACAAAAGCACGCTCATCCTCACCGACTCCGGGGGCATCCAGGAAGAAGCGCCATCGCTGGGTAAACCGGTTCTGGTTATGCGCGACACCACCGAGCGCCCCGAAGCGGTGGAAGCGGGCACCGTCAAACTGGTGGACACCGATGTGGAAAAAATCGCTGCCGAGGCCAGCACCCTGCTTACTGATGCGCATGCCTATCAAGCCATGGCCTTTGCCCACAATCCCTACGGCGACGGCCAAGCCTGCCAGCGTATAGCTCAGGCTCTGCTAGTTCAATAAAAATCTGTCATTAATACTTCAGCCCATGAATCCCAAAACTATTTCCATCATTGGCCTTGGCTATATCGGACTACCTACCGCCGCTGTGTTTGCGTCCAGAAAAATCAAGGTTATTGGCGTGGATGTGAATCAGAAGACCGTGGAAACCATCAATCGCGGCCAGATTCACATTGTCGAGCCCGACCTGGACATGGTGGTGCATGCCGCCGTAACCAATGGCTACCTGCGCGCCACTACCCAGCCAGAACCGGCAGACGTATTTCTGGTCGCCGTGCCCACCCCATTCAAGGGTGATCATGAACCTGACCTGGCATACATAGAAGCAGCCAGCAAATCGATCGCGCCGGTACTAAAAAGGGGTGACTTGGTCATCCTGGAATCCACTTCGCCCGTAGGTGCTACGGAGCAAATGGCAGCGTGGATGGCTGAAAGCCGCCCAGACCTTACCTTTCCCCAAAATCATGGGGAGGACTCCGATATACGCGTAGCCCACTGTCCTGAGCGTGTGCTGCCGGGGCAAGTGCTACGCGAACTGGTTCAAAACGACCGCGTCATTGGTGGCATGACGCCCAAGTGCTCCGCTGCCGCTGCCGCACTTTACAAAATATTTGTGAAGGGTGAGTGCGTGATTACCAACGCCCGCACCGCCGAAATGTGCAAGCTGACCGAAAATAGCTTTCGCGATGTCAACATCGCCTTTGCCAATGAGCTGTCCGTCATCTGTGACAAGATGGGTGTTAATGTGTGGGAGCTTATTAAGCTGGCTAACCGTCACCCGCGCGTCAACATTCTGCAGCCTGGTCCTGGTGTAGGCGGACACTGCATTGCAGTGGACCCATGGTTTATTGTCAGTGCTGCACCCGAAGAAGCTCGCCTGATCCGCACCGCTCGCGAAGTCAACGACGGCAAACCCGAATGGGTGCTTAATAAGGTGAGACTCGCGGTAGCAGAGTATTTGCAATCAAACCCAGGAAAAACTGCCAAAGATACAGTGATTGCATGTTTTGGTTTGGCATTTAAAGCCGATATTGATGATCTGCGAGAAAGCCCAGCTCTAGAAATTGCTAGAAAAATTACAGTTGCGCATCCTGGCCGCATTTATGCGGTAGAGCCCAACATTTCTGCGCTACCGGACGAATTCAAACTGACCAAAGTCGAGCTAATTGACGCAGAAAAGGCCTTGATTCATGCGAATATTTTGGTTCTTTTAGTTGATCACACCCCGTTTAAGACGTTATCTTCGGCACGTACATCATCACAAATTTTTGTCGATACAAGGGGTATCTGGAAAGCATAAGCTTCCGATAAAAGCATCAAGTTTTATTTTTCTGGTTATTTACGAAGACAACATCATGCTACGGATCAACAACTAAAGCGGATAATAAATAATGAAAACAGCACTGATTACCGGTATCACTGGCCAAGACGGCTCTTATTTGGCTGAATTTTTATTAGAAAAAGGCTATATTGTTCATGGTGTTCGCCGTCGTGCGTCCTCCTTCAATACGGCCCGCATTGACCATCTGTACCAAGACCCTCACATCCCCAATACCAAGTTGTTCCTTCATTATGGTGACCTTAGTGATTCCAGCAACCTGACCCGCATCATTCAAGAAACTCAGCCGGACGAGATTTACAATCTGGCCGCGCAAAGCCATGTGCACGTGAGTTTCGAGTCACCCGAATACACCTCTGATGTAGACGGTTTGGGCACGTTGCGCATTTTAGAGGCCATCCGTATTTTAGGTCTACAAAAGAAAACCCGCTTTTACCAAGCCAGTACCAGCGAGCTTTATGGCTTGGTGCAGGAAACCCCGCAACGCGAGACCACACCGTTTTACCCGCGTAGCCCCTACGCGGTGGCCAAACTTTATGCCTACTGGATCACCGTCAACTACCGTGAAGCCTATGGCATCTACGCCTGTAACGGTATCTTGTTCAATCATGAAAGCCCGCGCCGTGGCCAAACCTTTGTCACACGCAAAATCACCCGTGGCTTGGCTAACATCAGCCAAGGCCTTGAGGACTGTCTTTATATGGGCAACATCGACGCCCTGCGCGACTGGGGCCACGCTAAAGACTACGTGCGCATGCAATGGATGATGTTGCAGCAAGACCAACCCGAAGACTTTGTGATCGCCACAGGCTTGCAATACAGCGTGCGTCAATTCATCGAGTGGACCGCAGCAGAACTCGGCATGCGCCTACGCTGGGAAGGTACAGGGATCAACGAAGTCGGTTATTGGCTAAATCCGCCGTCCAAACTGCGGCAATCCATGACGCTTGGAAATCCTATCGTCCGCATAGACCCCGCTTACTTCCGCCCAACGGAAGTTGAAACACTTTTGGGCGACCCCAGCAAAGCCAGGCTAAAACTTGGTTGGCTGCCAGAGATTACTGTTCAAGAAATGTGTGCCGAGATGGTAGCCAGCGATCTGGCGCAGGCCAAGAAGTATGTTTTACTTAAGGCTAATGGATTCTAATTATTAGCATCCATTGGACATGTCAATAAACAGTGCTCAGCGTTAACAAATGTCTCTCGCAAGTAAATCTACGTCCGTACTAAAACGCGACGCGTTTCTATTTGCCATGAGGCTTTTTACGGGTGTCATTATCGCCCGTAAACTCGGGCCTGAAATGCTTGGGGTCTTTGTCATTCTCACGATGATTCCTTCATACGCCGAGTCCTTTGGACGCCTGAAGTTCGATATCGCTGCAGTTTACTTTTTGGGTAAACAAAAATATCTCATGGGCGAGGTCGTGCTGACCCTTAATTTGCTTGCCTTAGCCACAAGCGGGCTCATCGTGGGTCTCATTTCGTGGCAGTTCGACTTGATATATGGCGCCTTGTTTGAAAAGACACAATACGATGCAACTGCACTAGTACATTTTATACTATTGCAGATTCCTATGCACTTTCTTTGGATGAATTACTCCTACCTGATCTTACACAAGGAGGATATAGTTACATACAACCGCATGATTATCATCAATGCCCTAGTCTCGTCGCTACTTTCGATAACCTTCCTGCTGTTGTTTGATCTAGGGCTCTGGGCAGTGGTGGTGTCCACGGTGCTGGGTACTTTGCTGAGTCTCATCTATGGCATCATTGCTTTAGGTGCCATCGGACCAACCGGAAAGCTGTTCAATAAGTCGCTCATCCGCGATCTTTTCCAATACGGTTCCAAACTTTACACAGGTGGCCTTATCGGTCATTTTCAAGTTTACATTACTAATCTGCTAACGGTCCTCTACCTGGTGCCGGCTCAAGTGAGCTTTTTCTCGCTCGCGCGTGGTTTCGGGCAGATGATGGATCGGGTGCCGGCGGCTTTGAACATCATTCTCTTCCCGCAGTTAGCTAAAACCGTCGATCCGAAAGAGGCGGCGCTTATCGCAGCGCGTGCTTTCCGGCTACTCCTGGTGCTGCTCATCGTGGTTGCGGTCATTGCTGTGATATTGATCCGACCAGCAGTGCATCTGATGTATGGAAATGAGTTTCTGCCACTGGTCGTGCCGTTCCTGATCCTAATACCGGGGATCGTTATGTCGGGAGCGACCACTCCCTTCATGCAGTACTTTATGAGCATCAACCGCCCCGGACTTGGCGTGTCTCTGCCGATTCTGCCCCTCTCGATTCAAGTCGCCCTCGCCATGTTAACCATTCCGATGTGGGGGCCAGCGGGTGCCGCACTGGCTTTCACTACAGGGCTCGTGGCGTTCTCTTTAATCAGTTGTTGGATGTTTTTAAAGCTATCAGGCTGTACCCTGCGAAGCGATTTGATAGTGCGGCGCGAAGACCTTCTCTACCTGTGGCGCTTCAGTACGGCGGAAGCAGGAATAATTTGGAAAACCATGAAATCGATACGAACTCGGACCCCCCATGCTAAATAACAAATCCATCCTCATCACCGGCGGCACCGGTACCTTCGGCAAAGCCTTTGTCAAAACCATTATCGAACGCTTTCCCAAGGTGAAGCGCCTGGTCATTTTCAGTCGAGACGAGCTCAAGCAGTATGAAATGGGCCAGCAGTTCCCCGTGTCCAAGTACTCGGTTCTGCGCTACTTTATTGGCGACGTTCGCGACGCTGATCGGCTGCGCCGTGCGATGGAAGACATTGACATCGTCATTCATGCTGCCGCGCTTAAGCAGGTGCCAGCCGCCGAGTACAACCCCTTTGAATGCATCAAAACCAACGTGCTTGGCGCCCAAAATGTCATCGAGGCCTGTCTTGATACCGGCGTGAAGCGCGTGGTAGCCCTCTCCACCGACAAGGCAGCTGCGCCCATCAATCTCTACGGCGCCACCAAGCTTTGTTCAGACAAGTTGTTTACCGCAGCCAATAACATAAAGGGTGACCGTGACCTGCGTTTTAGCGTCGTCCGTTACGGGAATGTCATGGGCAGCCGAGGCTCGGTAATTCCCTTCTTTCTGGAGCGCCGCAAGACAGGGGTGCTCCCCATTACCGACCCTGCTATGACCCGCTTCAACATCAGTCTGCAAGATGGCGTGGACATGGTGCTGTGGGCGCTCGAAAACGCGCAAGGAGGCGAAATCTTCGTGCCAAAAATCCCCAGCTACCGCATCACCGACTTGGCCAAAGCAATTGGTCCGGAGTGCGAGCACATCATCATTGGCATTCGCCCTGGCGAAAAGATTCACGAGGAAATGATTACTTCAAGCGACAGTTTTAACACAGTTGACTTGGGTAAATACTTCGCAATCCTACCATCAGCCGGGGCTTACTCGGTTGAAAGCTATTGCGCGACCCATAATGGCCTTCCTTTACCGCCAGGCTATTCCTACGACAGTGGCAGCAACACTGATTTCCTGACCGTCGAGCAGTTGCGCCAATTGATTGCCGAAAATGCAACCGATCCTGAAGGAAACCACGCATGATTCCCTACGGCCGACAAGAAGTTAACCAGTCAGACGTCGACGCCGTTGTCGCGGTGCTGCGCTCAGACTTTCTGACTCAAGGCCCGGTTGTGCCGGCTTTTGAAAAGGCCGTTGCCGATTACTGCGGTGCGCAGCATGCAGTCGCGGTCAACAGTGCAACCAGTGCGCTGCACATCGCTTGTCTGGCACTAGGCGTTGGCAAGGGCGATATCGTCTGGACCACGCCGATCACCTTTGTGGCCAGCGCCAACTGCGCGGTGTATTGCGGCGCAACGGTGGATTTTGTCGACATTGACTCGCGCACCTACAACCTCAGCGTCGAGCGCTTGGCAGAAAATCTGGCCCGGGCAGAAAAAACCGGCAAGCTCCCCAAAGTGGTAATCCCCGTGCATTTATGCGGGCAACCCTGCGACATGGCCGGTATCCACTCACTCAGCCAGCGCTACGGCTTCAAAATTATCGAAGATGCTTCGCATGCTATCGGTGGTAAATATAAAGGTAAACCCATCGGAAACGGCCAATACAGCGACATCACCGTATTCAGCTTTCACCCGGTCAAAATTATCACCTCAGGTGAAGGTGGAATGGCTGTAACCAATGATGGACAACTAGCAAAGCACATGCGCCTGTTGCGCAGCCATGGGATTAGTAATGTCAAAGAAGACATGGATGCCCGCCCCGCAGACGAAATTTGGAATTACCAGCAGATTGGCTTGGGTTTCAATTACCGGATGACTGATCTGCAAGCGGCATTGGGACTTAGTCAGCTACAGCGAATTGATGTGTCTATTAATAAGCGCCAAAGCATCGCCAATCGCTACGACCTTTTGTTAGCAGACTTTCCTGTGCATACTCCTTGGCAACATCAGGATAGTTATTCTGGCTGCCACTTATATGTTATTCGCTTGCAGTTGGATAAAACAAATAAAACACAGCGTCAGATCTACAACGAACTCTATGCGGCCGGTATAGGCGTTAATGTACATTACATCCCTGTCTACCTTCAGCCTTACTTTGAGCAGATGGGCTTCAAGCGCGGGTATTGCCCAGAGGCTGAAAAGTATTACTCAGAGGTCATCAGTATTCCCATGTATCCGGCGCTGACTGAACTGCAGCAAGACTTCATAGTGCAAACTTTGAGGGTGGCATTAGAAGAATGACTGGACTCAAGAAGCTCGGTTTGGGTACCGTCCAATGGGGGCTTCCCTATGGAATCGCTAACCCAAATGGCGTCGCCTCACCCGAAACAGTAACAAAGTTGCTGAGTGTTGCGCGTAACGTTGGTATTGAAGTGTTGGATACCGCTTCGCTGTACGGCGAAGCGGAATCGGTGCTGGGAGAAAACTCACTTGATGGATTTCAGATCGTAACCAAGACTTTAAGTTTCGCAGGCGAGTGTATTAAAAATGCCGATGTAGATAATCTTATTGCGATATTTAATCGTTCGCTAACTCGACTTAAAGTAACAAAAGTATATGGACTTTTAATTCACCACGCAGATAATCTATTGATACCCGGAGGAGAAAAGCTTCTAACTGCGTTAGTGAAATTAAAAGAATATGGATTAGTAAAGAAGATCGGAGTGTCGGTATATCACAACAAGCAGGTTGATTCTATATTGAAGCTGTTCACGCCCGATTTGATTCAATTGCCTTTAAATATATTAGATCAACGGATGCTGGAAAGCGGGCATATGAAGTTACTAAACGATCGTGGCGTAGAAATACACGCCAGATCCGTTTTTCTCCAGGGGTTGCTGCTAATGCCCGTGAGCGATGTGCCTAAATACTTTGAACCAATAATTCCACTTCTAACCCGGTGGCGCAATGCCGCAACGGATCAAGGATTCACCGCGCAACAAGCCGCGATTGCTTTTGTAAAAAATATTCCTTACGTAAATACCGTCCTCGTGGGGCTCGATAGTGTTGCTCAGTTGCATTCATGTGTGGATAGTTTTTCGATAGACAAGCAATTTGATGCATCAGGGCTCGCGTGCAATGACCCTGCTTTTGTTAACCCATCGCTGTGGAAGATTCAATGACTCCACTGAAGCTTGGCGTCATCGGCATTTCCCCTGGTAACGGTCACCCTTATTCATGGTCGGCTATCTTCAATGGCTATGATCCGGTGGCGATGGAGGGCTGCGGCTTTCCCGTAATCCCGCGATATTTAGAAAAGCAGCAATTTCCTGCTGATACGATTGCTGCAGCAAAGGTTACACATGTTTGGGCGCAAGAAAGATCAATTGCCGCACATATTGCGAAAGCTGCTTTGATTGACAATGTCGTTGAACACTACACCGATATGATTGGGCAAGTGAATGGTGTCTTGCTGGCACGTGATGATGCAGAGACACATTTTGACTTCGCCCAACCATTTCTCGATGCTGGAATACCAATCTATATTGACAAACCTCTAGCGCTTTCTGCTTGTGATGCAAAAAAATTAATAGCTCGACAGCAATATCCTGGGCAGCTTTTTTCGTGTTCCGCATTGAGATTTGCAAAGGAATTTAGCTTGTCTGAAAGCGAACTGGCAAAGTTAGGGCCACTGCGTCACATCCACGCCACCGTTCCGAAGGATTGGGATAAATATGCAGTGCATGTAATCGAGCCACTTTTATTGTTAGCCCCGAATAGAGGCTCGATAAGTCATAGCAGAGTAATTCATCTCTCCGGCGCAACGACGCTGGCCGTTGAATACAATTCAGGTTTTCAAGCACTTATTAGCACTATGGGTTCATCTCAAGCGCCGCTGACGTTGCGACTTATGGGTGAACTAGGTTGGAAGGATTTGTTTTTCAAAGATTCCTATATTGCTTTTAAGAGCGCATTGTTTGATTTCGTTCAGGGTATTATTAATAAGGATGTGAGAATAGAGGCAGATTTCATGTTGGAAGTTGTTGGCCTGATCGAAGCGGGAAGGAAATCATAATGGCGCGTACCATATTAATTACGGGTGGAAGTGGTAAGTTCGGTAAAGCAATGGTTAATTATTTCCTGGCTGCAGGAGATCGCGTCCTTACAACCTGTCATACCACTGAATCACTGGATAGGCTCACAAAAGAATACAAGGGTTTCGGCGAAACATTTAATGTCATTAAAGTAGACCTTGTTGAAGATAACTCTATCGTAAATTTACTAGAACAGCTTGATTCTTTAAATATTCAACCCGACTGTTTAATAAATAATGCACGGAGTCAGAAATTTTTGAGCGTCGGCCTAGAAGGCTTGGTCTTGCGCAGTAATTTCATGAATGAATATCTGCTTGATGTTATCGTCCCTTATGAGCTGACGATGGCACTAGTACATCAAAAAAATAGGCGAATACAAAAAGTCGTAAATATTGGTTCACAGTATGGAACAGTTGCTGTGAATCCAAATTTATATACCGACCCAATCAAACAATCGCCGCTGCACTATGGAGTCGCGAAGGCCGCGTTGGTGCACCTCACTAAAGAATTGGCTGTTCGCCTGGCGAGCAAAGAAGTACAAGTTAACTGTATAGCGTTTGGGGGGGTTGAAGGTCGCGTGGATGACGCCTTTAAAGAACGTTATGCGAAATTGTGCCCGCTCGGTCGAATGCTGCGCGACGATGAAATTGTTGGTCCTGTCGATATGTTGTTATCAGACAAGTGCACTGGTATTACTGGGCATGTTCTCGCGGTCGATGGTGGATGGAGCATTTGGTAATGAAGCATATTGCAATTATTTTGGCTCGCGGCGGATCTAAGCGTTTGCCTCGTAAGAATATTCTTGATTTTCACGGTAAACCACTAATCGCTTGGACAATCGAAGCGGCACTTAAGTCCCGTCAGTATGACCGAGTGCTTGTTTCAACAGACGATCAAGAAATTGCTGAGATATCACGTAGCTTTGGAGCTGAAGTGCCTTTTTTGCGGAATTCGGCAGCTGACGATTTAACGCCATCAAGCGAAGCTACTCTAACCGCATTGGATCAAGCCGAGCAATATTGGGGTGAGGAGTTTGATACGGTATCACAGCTGATGGCAAACTGCCCCCTCCGTGACGCAGGGGATATAAAAGCATCAGTCCATAATTTTGTAACTAGGAGTGCCGTTTCACAGATTTGCAGTTTCCGTTTTGGCTGGATGAACCCATGGTGGGCGGCGAAAATCGATGAGCAAGGCAATCCCGACTATTTATTCTCTGAAGCAAGGCTAGCACGTTCACAAGATTTACCGGCGCTTTATTGTCCAAGCGGTGCAATATGGATAGCACAGGGACGAGCTCTTAAGACATCCAAATCTTTTTATGTTCCTAATCATATTTTTTATCCGGTAAGTTGGATATCAGCAATGGATATCGACGACGCAGAGGACTTCGAAATGGCCCAAGCGTGCTTCCTCTTAAAGCGGGAAAATCAGGCATTGGTCTAGCATCGTGCATCAGTCGCAAATCCTTTTTCGCGTGGACGCATCTCTGCGCATTGGCACGGGCCATGTCATGCGCTGCCTAACGCTGGCCGATGCACTACGTGCTGAAGGGGCATTGTGTATTTTCATTTGTCGCGAGCATCCAGGGAATTTAATCTCCCAAATTCGGGAAAGTGGTTTTGCGGTTTATGCTTTACCACCTGTTACCGAGATGAATGTCTCGAATGAAAAGGAGGGATTTCAATCAATTTATGAATCATGGCTTGGTGTTGATTGGGCTACCGATGCAGAACAGTCAAAAGTCGGCGTATGCGAGATGGCGGCTGACTGGTTGATTGTCGATCATTACGCGCTGGACTCTCGATGGGAGCGAACACTACGCCCGTTTTGTCGCAATTTAATGGTGATTGATGATCTAGCGAACCGGCAGCATGATTGCGATCTATTACTTGATCAAAATCTAGGACGTAAGGCGGCAGACTATTGCCAGCTCATCCCTGAGGACTCCAAAGTTCTTGTTGGGCCGCACTATGCCTTACTCCGCCCAGAATTTTTTGCGCTACGGGAAGACAGTTTGACGCGCCGAACTACAAACTCAAAACTACAACATCTGTTGATTTCAATGGGGGGAGTTGACCAACTCAATGTAACCTGCATAGTACTTGAAGCGCTTAAGAATTGCTCACTACCTGCAGACTTGCGTATCACTGTTGTGATGGGGAAGCATGCACCGTGGTTGGATCGCGTTAGATTGCTCGCACGGCAAGTCACTCAGCCGACAGAAGTTAAGGTCAACGTCAGCAACATGGCGCAACTAATGGCGGAGAGTGATCTAGCGATCGGTGCTGCAGGAGGGACATCCTGGGAGCGCTGTTGCTTGGGGCTGCCGGCGATTGTGATTGTGTTGGCAGACAATCAGCGAGATGGAGCCGATGCTCTTGAGCAAAGCGGTTGCGTGAAATTAATTGATCAATTGACAGATCTACCTCATGTGCTGTGCGAAATGCTTGGAAAGTCTGCGTCTCCTCATGTACTGAGTCAATTAAGCCAGAGCAGCAGCAATATTACTGATGGCAATGGAGCTGCTCGCGTTCGAGCTGTTATTGGTAGTATGCATGGTTGACCACGGCATAAATCACAGTCGGTTGCGGCCAATGACTGCCGCTGATCTCTCTGATATATTGGCTTTGCGTAACCATGCTGAAGTTCGTCGTTATATGCTTACGCAACATGAAATTTCTGCCGAAGAACATCGGTCATGGTTTGACCGCGCATCGCAGAATAAGAAAGTTGAATTATTGGTATGGGAAATGAATACCAGGTGTTGCGGTTTCGTTCAGTTTAAAGAAACGAACTACCGAGGAGTCGCTGACTGGGGCTTTTACGTTGCACCTGATGCGCCTAAAGGTTCGGGACGGAAGCTTGGGTTTGCAGCATTGACCCACGCATTTCAAAAAGACGGTCTTTACAAAATTTGTGGTCAGGCATTGCGTTGGAATGTGCCATCAATTGAGTTTCATAAATTTCTCGGGTTCACTCAGGAAGGCATATTGAGAGATCAACATTTCCACAATGACAAGTATCACGACATGATTTGCTTCGGTTTATTGAAGCGTGAATGGGCTTGCATCGAATATGAAGGGGTAAACAATGATCACCATCGGTAACCGCAAAATCGGTGCTGGCGAGAAGCCGTTCATCATCGCTGAAATGTCCGGTAACCATAACAAGTCGCTTGAGCGGGCATTGGAAATAGTTGAAGCAGCTGCGAAGACTGGTGCGCACGCGTTAAAGATACAGACCTACACGCCGGATACCATGACTCTGGATCTGGATGAGCGGGAGTTTCATATCAGCGACCCCAAGAGCTTGTGGGCGGGCAGTTCCCTCTACAAGCTTTATGGCGAGGCGTATACACCTTGGGATTGGCATAAGCCGATTTTCGAACGCGCACGGGAGCTTGGCATCATCGCCTTTAGTACTCCATTTGACGATACGGCCGTTGATCTACTTGAAAGTCTTGAAGTGCCGTGCTACAAAATCGCCTCGTTTGAAAATACCGATATCCCTCTGATTAGACGAGTTGCCGCGACTGGCAAACCGATGATCATCTCTACCGGCATGGCGAGTATTGCCGAACTTGATGACACCGTTCGTGCGGCGCGCGAGGCCGGTTGCAAAGATTTGATTCTTCTCAAATGCACTAGTACCTATCCAGCAACGGCAAACAACACCAACATACTCACCATTCCTCATATGCGTGAATTGTTCGGCTGCGAAGTCGGGTTGTCAGACCACACCATGGGGGTAGGGGTTTCGGTCGCTAGCGTAGCGCTCGGCGCAACTGTAATTGAAAAACATTTCACACTCAGTCGAGCCGACGGTGGAGTTGATAGCACTTTCTCGATGGAACCCGCCGAAATGACGCAACTATTGATAGAGACCGAACGCGCCTGGCAAGCGCTGGGACAAGTTAATTATGGGGCCACCGCAGCAGAAAAAAAATCAATGGTGTTTCGGCGCTCGCTGTATGTGGTTCAGGATTTGAAGGCGGGAGATGTGCTGAACACCGAAAATGTGCGGGCTATTCGGCCGGGCCTCGGATTGCCGACCAAGTATTTGGAGTTTGTTCTGGGGAAGATTGTGAAGCAAAATGTTAAACGTGGAACTGCTTTGGGTTGGAACTTATTAGGATGAGCCAAGATGACTAATGCCGAGAATGATGCGATGAATATTGATTTTAAAAACCTGTCGCGTGCCGATGTTACAGAGCTAGGGCTCTTGATTCCCGGCATGCGCGCTACTTATACCGCCGGCGGAAATGTTATGGAATATGCCCGACAAACGGCGGGTGTGCTTGGCAACTCGTCCATTGCGACATTGATCGCATATGACTTGCAGGCTGGGTCATATATTGTTGGAGCGAGAGCGAATCCGGAAGACCGTGTGCGTTGGTGTTGCCAGTTGGCAGACATACTGAATCCGTACATCACCAAGGAAAGTAGTGTTCTCGAAGTGGGATGTGGTGAAGCTACCACGCTTGCAGGTGTACTAAAGCGTTTGAACAGTTCACCAATTCATGCGCTTGGCTTCGATATCAGCTGGTCGCGGTGCGCTCACGGATTGACCTGGTTAGCCGAAAATACCGTTTCGGCCGATTTGTTTGTTGCAGACATCTTCGAAATTCCACTGGAGGATTCAAGTGTCGATGTGGTGTACACCTCGCATTCGCTCGAGCCAAATGGGGGACGTGAAGAAGCTGCAATCAAAGAATTGATGCGCATTGCTCGTCGAGCGGTGGTGCTGATTGAGCCTGTGTATGAATTGGCCGATTCAGATGCACAGGCGAGAATGAGGAAACATGGCTATGTTCGCGACCTCAAAAAAACGGCAGAGGAGCTAGGGGCTAAGGTAACAGACTATCGCTTGCTGGATTACTGTGGCAACCCATTAAACCCCAGTGGTTTAGTACTCATTGATAAAGGAATCAACAATGCCTCGAAAGACAGAGACATTCATTGGAGGTGTCCGTTGACACATACGACACTCATTGCGCATGATATGGGTTTTTACTCACCTGCCACAGGGACTGTTTACCCTGTATTGGGGGGGGTTCCATTATTACGTTCAAGTCATGCGATTGTAGCATCGGCTTTTGAGAGAGTAATTTCCCAAAAATCCTAGGATTGTGTTTTTGATTAATTTTTATTCCATCACTGAGGTTGTGGTGGAGATTGGGAGAGGCCTTTCGTCCTGGTCAGTAATGTAGAAAAGTATTTATGAAAATAAATAAAAAAATAAAAAAAATATTGCCGAAAATTATTTCTGAAAGTTTCATTATAATGAGGCTTTTGTATTGGTTGAGATATAAATTAATAATTATACCAAGACTCAGAAATCAACTTTCAGGGGGGGGTGAAAATCTTATCTCTGATGGTAATTTCGAGAATAAAAAAATACTCTTCCCATTAATTGAAACTAATCATTATCAGCATTATCAATTTCTCATATTGGCTAAGGCGTTAGAAATAAGAGGCGCTACGGTTAAGGTTCTTGTATGTGGGCAGAACTTAGATGGGTGTGAAATCAAGTCTATTAAAAATGAGCGGGACAATGATCCTTGCTGGAGATGTCGTTTTAATGAAAAAGAGGTTCTGCCTTTATTCGGTTTGGAGGTGATAAAATTAGATGATTTACTTTCAAAGCAAGAAATTTCTTCTTTTGGGAAACAGGCTGTGCAATTGATAGGTGAAGGGTGCCAAGAGGTTATTCGTGAAGGCTTCAATTTTCGCCAATCTATTGAGGATTCTGTTGTTAGATATTTCTATGGTGCGACACCAAACAATGTGCAGCTTGTTAATCGAATTAGAGAAGCACATACCAAAACCGTGCTAATGTCAATAGAGGTTGCGCGTAAAATTGATAGAGAGTGGGGCCCCGATATTGTCGTATCAAATATGCCTTGCTACAGTGCTTGGGAACCATACTATAGATACTATAGGTCTAGGCAAAATAGGTACCATCAAATTTCAATGTCTGCGTTTAATTTTAATTCAATTGTATATAATAGTTTTAATCTATTTCCTGCCACAGAAAGATTTGAAAATTTCTTGACTCGCCGAAATGGTTCTAAACTTAATGAAATCGAAAAAAGTCAACTTCAATACTTTATTTCAAAGCGTATTTCAGGAGGTGCGGATTTATTTAGAGAAAATAAATATTTCGAAGATACAATTAAAACCAGTTCAATAAAAAAGGTTCTTAAATTCGACAAAAATAAGCGGAATATTTTCTTATTTTCGAATTTATACTGGGATGTTGGTCTTTCAGAACGAGGCGGATTATTTCCTGACGTTTTAAGTTGGGTTATTGGCACTATTGAAATAGCGAGGAAAAACAAAAACTGTCACTTGTACATAAAGCCCCATCCTGCTGAGGTCCTTGGGACCTCAGGGTCACTAAAGGGTATTGCTCAGTTTATCAAAGAAAAAAATCCGCATGGAATTCCAAACGTAACTATAATTGAGCCTGAATTAAAAATTAATACATATCAGTTGTTTCCTTTAATTGATGTTGGAGTGATTTTTACTGGGACTCTAGGATTAGAAATGATGCTGGCCGGTATCCCTGTGATCAGTACTGGTGAAACCAGTCACAAGGGGTGTAATTTTGCAATAGAACCATCTACTCTTGACGAGTATGAAGCTAATTTATTTGGTGACTTGAGTTTTGATAATAATTTGAATGACCAACTTGAGCTGTTTTCGTATTTTTATTTCATCCGTACTCTAATTCCCTGGAATCTAACTAAGCAGGTATACGCCGATGACTTTGACGGATTCACAATTAAATCGCTATCATATCTAGAGCCAGGTCGAGATCCGCAACTTGACCATTTATGTAATTGCATCGTTGACCCCGAAAATACACATCCTGAAGCTTGGCCTGAGTTAGCGCCTCAATGACGTCTCAATCAATATTCATTAGCGGGCCATGCAAAATCCTATAATTCACATGAACGCTCAGGAGTTGGGGTAATTACGTATGTTTCAAACTCTCAAATAGATATTCTTTGGGTTCTTTTTTCTGGGAGTTTTTGAAAGCAGCGCCATGACCGATGTCTTCTTCCGCAACCGCCTAGATCAGGTAATCTGTTTGACGATTGTTTGCAAACGTATGTCCTAGCACGAGATATAGTCCTCGCTAGCTTAACGCTGGGCCCGGCGAACTTATACTGGCAAGAAGATCGGAGGTATGAATTCGTTTGACCTCGTTTGGGCCGTCTCCGGTTGCGACATCTCCAACGCAGGGAGGCCGCGCTTACAGGCTCGACTGATGGCCGCTTTGCAGCATCTCAACTTAGATAAATTTCATCAACTAAATAAACCGCATATCCAATGAGAAAAATAGATAATCTTTTTTCAGATGGCTCTTCCGTCATGCAGAAGACGCTCGAATCTCTGAAACGCTTGATGTCCACGTCGTTTCGAACGACGCTGAAAGGCGCTTATCTCCGGGTTTTCGATCGGCATTCATATCGTGCGCACCGGGATTATCGCTACACCGATGAACATCTCAAGTTTGTCCATATCCTCGAGGCCATAAATTACGTTCATATTGCTGAGCTTCCTGCCGTTTATTACGAGTTCGGCTGCCACTCAGGACGGACCTTCTCAGCTGCAGTGCGGGCTGCCCGTTATCTTAAGATGAGCAATACGCAGTTCTTTGCTTTTGATTCGTTTCAGGGGTTACCTTCGACGAACCATGCTGATGACGGGTACTTCCAATCGGGCACTTTTTCGACTGGTGTTACCGAATTCGTCCGTTTGGTGCGAAGGATGAGCGGGTTGAGCGTAGATCCAAAAAACATCATTGAGGGCTTTTACGAGAAGAGTCTCACTCCTACGCTACAGGCAACAATGCCAAAGGCCGGCGTGGTCCATATCGACGTCGATTTATACAGTTCCACTGTCGAAGTGCTTAGGTTCATCAAGCCGTTGATGATGGTCGGCACCGTGCTGATCTTCGATGACTGGTACTGCTTCCCGCCAGGTACGAACAAGGGGGAAGCTCGCGCGCTGAAAGAATTCTGCCAAGAGAATCCATCATTCGCCGTTGAGGAATGGAAGACTTATTCGACATTTGGAAAATCTTTTTTTGTAACGAGGTTGCCATGATCCCGGTATCGAAACCAACAATCACAAGCGTCGATATTCAGCATGTCACCGATGCTGTCTCTTCCGGATGGGTTTCGTCGCAGGGCCCCTATATCGAAAGTTTTGAGCGCGAATTTGCCGACTTCTGTGGCGTGCGTCATTGCGTCGCTTTGGCCAACGGAACGGTAGCTATTCATCTGGCACTGAAGGTGCTGAACATCGGACGTGGCGATGAGGTGATCGTACCCGACCTTACCTTTGTCGCCACTGCAAATGCCGTCGTCCTCGCTGAAGCGACCCCCGTGATCGCAGATGTAAGGTTCAGTGACTGGTGCTTGGATCCTATGTCGGTCGAGCGCCTGATCACGCCGCGGACCCGGGCGATCATCCCGGTGCATCTCTACGGGCACCCGGCAGCCATGGAGGAGCTTCGCGCCTTGGCTCAAAAACACAAATTGAAGATCATCGAAGATGCTGCTGAGGCTCACGGCGCAAATTATCGCGGCCATAAAGTGGGTGGTCTCGGAGACTGCGCAACGTTCAGCTTCTACGGTAATAAGATCATTACGACTGGAGAAGGTGGCGCAATCACTACCGATTCCGACGAGGTGGCTGAGCGTGCCAGATTCCTACGCGACCACGGCATGAGCAAGGATAGGCGGTACTGGCATACCGAGGTGGCCTACAACTACCGAATGACGAACCTTCAGGCGGCTTTGGGTGTGGCGCAACTCGGTCAGCTTGGTTCATTTATGGCTGAGCGAGATCGGATCTTGGAAAGCTACCGCTACCATCTGGCGAAGCACGGTGTGACACTCAACCCGCATCTGGCTGACACGCGCCCTGTGAACTGGATCACCTGCGCCCTGTTCGACGACGTTTCCCGTGAAGAGCGTGACGCCGTCATTGCGCGTCTCCATAAAGAAGGCATTGACACACGCCCTTTCTTTTATCCGATAAGCGCGCTTCCGATGTATACGCGCGCGAGCGGCCCAGTTTCAGAGGATCTGTCCGCGCGTGGCATGAATCTTCCCACCTATCCGGGGCTACCCGAGTCGGATATCGAGCGCATCTGCCAGACCCTATTGCGATTGATCAGAAAATGATAAAGCTCACCCGCTCGCCCACCAAGTTCGGCGGAGGGATTGGCCTCTTGTGGCGCGGTATGAATCTTACGATGCTCAGTGGGGCCCTCGTTAGCGGCTTTAGGGCTTCGGCAACCGCGAGTGGCGATGATAAGCACGAGTGGTTCTTTTTTGAGTCGGCGAGATCTGCCTTGTTCCATGCACTTACGGCGATAGGAATCGGTACCGGGGACGAGGTCATAGTATCTGCGTTCACATGTGACGCGGTAACTTACGCGGTGATGAGAACCGGCGCAACGGTGGTCTATGTAGATATCAACGACGACTTAACGATGAATGCCGCTGCTGTGTTAACAGCGATGAGCAGCAAGACAAAGGCGCTCGTCGTGCAGAACACACTTGGAAGGCTCGGGCTGCATGCGGAGACGATCAAGGAAATTAGAGCTAGTGGAATTTTGGTTGTTGAGGACTGCGCTTTGTCGATTGGCAGTCGTGTGGGTGGAGTTTCTCATGGCAATTTCGGCGATATCTCCACTTGGTCGTTAGAGGCTTCAAAGACCCTAACTATCGGTTGGGGTGGGGTGTTGACTGTCAATAATTCGAATCATCTCGAAATCATTAGACATCACTATCTGGGCCTCAAGCGTGTCCCACTTTGGCTTGATTTACGGCGACTACTACAACTTTGGATTAGCGTTTTGATGACGGCGCACCCGCCACCTCTTGGTGTTTTGCTATGGTACTTTTTTTATGGATTTGGACTCTTCCGACGTTCAAGCGATTCTCAACGAAATTATTACATCAAGCACGGCAAGCTTGGCTTATTGAGCCAATCACTATTGCATTCAATTGCTAAAAAATCGGTTGATTTATTTCGACAAACCCATGAAAACTATATGCTCCTTGCGGCAAAAGCCCAACAAATTGGACTGTGCAGCATCTGTATCCCCGATGAGGGAGAGTACATAGTCTCACCACGTTTTTCTTTTATTGTGAAAGAGGATGAACGCGAGTTACTGACGAAGTCAGCTTCTTTGGCGAAGATCGAGTTGGGTCGGTGGTTTGATCAGGCTCCGCCGGAATATGGGCTAAATAAGGCCAGAATCTCATCAAGCGCGAATGCTCATAGGATATCTCGACTGATCGTCAACCTCCCATGTCATTGGTCTTTATCCCCTGACGATCTACAGTCAATGGTAAATTGGATGGAAACCATCTCTCTCGCGCCAATCAAAGCGCATAGGGATGACGCACAATGAATCTTTTTTCAGTACTTGCTTTTCTGATTCCTCTTCCTCTGTTTTTCGATCTACGAAGCTTGTCTTTCATCATCCATCAGACCCAATTCGATCAAGTGCTGTTGTTGGATGACGGCGCTCCTATTCCAATCGGATTAGTTGCACTATTATCGATATTAATTTTTTCTTCCCCACAATTTTTTGGTATACGCGTAAATAAAGCCTGGCCTTACGCGCTCTCATGCCTAGCTGTCTTTAATCTGATCGCTGCGAACCGAGTCGATAATTTTAAAATTATCGCCGTCTCGTTGCCAATCCTTTTATTGTTGATTTTCAGCGCAGCATTATCTAATAGAGTAATTGCTGAAAAATTATCTAGGGGATATATTGCAGGCTTGTTGTTTCAGGCATATATGCACGTGGTGAGTATTTTATTAAATACCAGAGACTTTGCGGATATTATTACGGCCAGTCGTAATTTTTTTGGATATGAGATATACCAAGCATTGGTTTCTTACTCGGCAGTAGTATCGTTGGCTGGGGGTGCTGGGGTCATTTTCGCACTCTCCTTCAATTCGATTAGGTTGCGTGTTCTTATAATGACGGCTCCAATATACGTCATTGTCATTTTTGCTGCCAGAAAAGCTGCAATCGTTGATTTGTTAATTATTTATATGATTATTTCATTGCTTTTGTTGCGATCCTTGATTCACCCGGGGGTTGGTAGTTTGAGGAAAAGTAGGTTAACTAATTTTTTATTTTTAATATTATTGTCATGCATGATTTATCTATTCATCGATCTTGTTCCGCGAGAGATTACCCTCAATAATGCCTTGGATCAGAGGGGAGATAGTTATGACGTGTTTTTGGGTGAATTGCAAAATTTAAGTTTTCTTCAAGTCCTATTGGGCTATGCATCAGGATGGGGTGGCTACAGCAATTTCATCGTTGAGTTGATAGCCCGGTCTGGATTTATCGGCATGTTTGCATATGTATTAGGGCTGACCTTTGCAGCGAGACGATTTTACGGTGTACTCTTTTTATTGACAGGAGATAAAGCACGTATGATAAGTGGTGATTTTTACATGAAGAGCTGGTTTGCTTTTGCACTCGGATCACTCATTGTTGGTAATCTCGTGAATTTGAATATTCAGCTTCCATATTTCATTATAAATTTCTTGATGATTAATATCTGTTTTTTATACTTCTACTCGCGATATTTTCCTGAGAAATTTTTATCCTCAGTTGGATCATGAAGGTTATCTATTATCTTCCGGTTTCAGAGACGTACGTTTCAGAATGGGAATACTATCAGGTCGATTTAGACGCGCTTCGCGATCTCTTCGACGAGGTTGTCGTCTGTGACTCCGTCTGGAAGGTTCTGCACTCCCATCGCGGCACGGGTGCGATCTACTGCTGGTGGTGGCATACCTCCATGCCGGTCATTCTGTTGGGCCGTCTGCTGGGCATCAAGACCTTGGTCACAGGTGCCATCCATATGTTCGACCTATCCGGCGCACGCGATTATTATTCCCACAGCTGGTTGTTCCGCCTTGCCATTTCTTTGGGTCTACGTTGGGCCGACGCCAATCTGTTCATCTCGCACGATCAGTTCCGGCAGGTTACCAGCCACCTTTACGTCAATAATCCTATCGTCGTTCGCTCCTCGCTCGGCAAGATCCAGTCTCGCGTGCAAGAAGATGTTTTGGAAGCTCGGAAAAACCTAAAGAAAGGCGCGAAGGGGAAGGTCGTATTCCTGTCGATCGTCTGGCAGACCCGGGCTCAGTTCCAGCGCAAGGGGATCTGGGAGACTTTAGACGCGATGGCCTTTTTGAAGGCGGCGGGAGTCCATTCCTTCGAGTGGGTAGTCGCCGGCAGGGAGGGCGCTGGAACGGAGATATTCCGCGCTAAGGTCCGCGAGCTTGGGCTGTCGAACGAGGTGACGGTGCTGACCGACGTGAGCCAGGAGAAGAAGAGAGAGCTCTATATGGTCGCCGACCTGTACCTCCAGCTGTCATGGTGCGAGGGCTTCGGCAACGCCGTGTTGGAAGCGATGAGCCACGGGGCGCCGGCTCTCGTCTCACGCTACACGGCTCAACCCGAGGGCGTCGGCGATAGGGGGCTGATTGCCCTGGATATCAGCCCGGCCGGTATCGTGGAGAGATTGCGCGATTTCTTGGCGTTCGACGAGGTTGAGCGCCGCAAGCTCTCAGTGGAGGCGTTGGACAGGGCGCTGACGGAGTTCTCCTATCAAAAGCGCGTCCGCGAGCTCGCGGCCGTGTTCTCGAGTCTTGGCGTCAAGACGGCTGAGTCCGGGAAAGGCTGATATGTGCGGAATTAGTGGGTGTCTTGGACTGTCCGTCATAGATAAAACACGGGCTCCCTACTGGCAGCGTCGCCGAGGCCCAGATGGCTCTGGCATTTGGCGTGATGATGAAAAGCGTATTTCGCTGTCGCATGTTCGTCTTTCTATTCTCGATATATCCAATGCCGGCCATCAGCCTATGCTTTCACATGACGGCCGCGTCGTCATGGTCTACAACGGCGAGGTTTACAACTATCGTGAATTGCGCGCCGAGCTCGAAGCCGCCGGCGAAACCTTCGCCGGACATTCTGATTCTGAGGTCGTACTGTCCCTTTTCGCTCGCGAGGGCGCGCGTTGTTTCACGCGTTTGAATGGAATTTTTGCTGCGGCGTTTTGGGAGCGTGATGTCTGCACGTTGACGTTGGTCCGTGATCCATTGGGCGTCAAGCCACTGTATGTTGCTGAGTCCGGTTCCAGCTTTGCATTTGCCAGTGAAATGAAGGCGCTGCTGCGCTCTGGAATAGTTGAGCCGCGCCTTGACCCGAAGGCCGTGTTAGCACATTTGGGATACCTTTGGTCGCCTGGCAGTGCAACAGTGGTTCAGGGTATACGCAAGGTGCTGCCGGGCCATGTGCTAAGGGTTCGCGAGGGAAAGGTGATTTCAGAGAGTAGCTACCGCGATATTGCCTTCCATCAACAGGCTGCTCCGCTTAATGATGCGCAAGTTGCTTTGCGGGTGGCGGCTGCTGTCAAAGAGGCTGTTGGCCGGCAGATGGTCTCGGACGTGCCCTTGGGGGCATTCTTGTCCGGTGGACTGGATTCTTCGGCTGTGGTGGTGTTTGGGCAGCAGCATCGTCAGCAACAAAGCAGCGGCAACGCAGGCAGGCTGCAGTGTTTCAGCATTGAGGTGAAAGACTGCGCTACCGCTGCGGAAGGTTTTGCCGACGACTTGCCTTACGCGCGACGAGTTGCAGAGCATGTGGGAGTGGACTTGCATGTGGTGCAGGTAGGCGATGAAATGATGGAACGCCTGCCCGAGATGGTGTATTTGCTCGACGAACCTACACCCGACCCAGCAGCGCTGAACACGCTATTCATCTCCGAGTTGGCTCGCTCCCAGGGCATCAAGGTTTTGCTGTCCGGTGCTGGCGGAGACGACATTTTTACCGGCTACAGGCGCCATTTCGCTTTGATGCAAGAACGCTGGTGGGCAGGCTGGCCACAGCCGGTGCGGCAAGGCTTATCTGCTTTGACTGGGTTGCTGCCGATCAGTAGTCCCTTGGGGCGCCGCATTGCCAAGGCATTCCAATACGCAGGGCAGGATGCTGAGCACCGGCTTGCTGGTTATTTTTTATGGCTGGACCCTTCTCTTGCCTTGCGTCTGTTGACACCAGAGTTTCGGGCTGGACTCGATGAAGAGTCTGTGTATGCTCCGCTGCTGCAGACCTTAACGCGTTTGCCATCCGATACGGAGCCACTCAATCGCATGCTGTATCTTGAATCCAAGCACTTTTTGGCTGACCACAATCTGAACTACACCGACAAAATGGGCATGGCTGCCGGCGTGGAGGTGCGCGTCCCTTTGCTTGACCTGGACTTGGTGCAAATGGCCGGTTCGCTGCCCATTGATATGAAGCAGCGTGGAACAGTCGGCAAATGGATTTTCAAAAAGGCGATGGAACCTTACTTGCCGAACGACGTGATTTATCGGCCAAAGAGCGGCTTTGGTGTGCCTCTGCGCAAATGGTTGCAGGGGATGCTGAAACCCTTGGTAGATGATGTGCTTTCGCCGCATAGTCTGCTGGCGCGTGGCGTGTTCGAGCCAAACGTTGTGCGTCAATTGGTAGATGCCGACCGTGCAGGTACAGTGGACGCTTCCTACACCATCTTTGGCATTGTGTGTCTGGAGTTGTGGTGCAGGCAGTACATCGACAGAGCCTATGCGCTGGATGCGGGCTTATAGAACTTTAAATTGAATAGATTTTCATGCGACAAATTGTGCAACATATGGGGACCGGTTTGACTGAGGTACTTGAAGCCCCGGTGCCTTCCACACAAGCTGGATCATTGTTGGTCCAGTCAACTTGCAGTCTCATTTCTGCGGGAACCGAGCGGATGCTCGTCGGTTTTGGTAAGGCTTCTTACCTTGAGAAGGCTCGCCAACAGCCTGAAAAGGTCAAGATGGTGCTGGAGAAGGTTCAGACCGACGGGCTGATGACAACCATCGAAGCCGTGCAGTCAAAGCTTGCACAGCCCCTGCCGCTGGGCTACTGCAACGTGGGCGTGGTGGCCGAGGTGGGTGCCGGGGTTGAGGGCTTCAAGGTGGGTGACCGTGTAGCGTCCAACGGACCACACGCAGACATGGTGAAAGTGCCAAAGAACCTGTGCGCCCGCATTCCTGACGGTGTTGACGACGAGTCGGCTTCATTTGTGGTGATAGCCAGCATCGGCTTGCAGGGCATTCGCCTGGCTCAGCCCACGCTGGGTGAGTCGTTTGTGGTCACTGGCGTGGGCCTGATTGGATTGCTGACGGTGCAACTACTGCGCGCGCAGGGCTGCCGTGTGCTGGCCATTGATTTTGATGAAGCTAAGCTGGCGCTGGCCCGCCAATTTGGTGCCTACACATGCAATCCCGGCCAGGGTGAAGACCCGGTCGCCGCCGGCATGGCCTTGAGCCGTGGGCAGGGGGTGGACGGGGTCATAATCACCGCTACCACCAAGTCTAGCGACCCGGTCACGCAGGCTGCGCGCATGAGCCGCAAGCGCGGGCGTATTGTGCTGGTGGGTGTGACCGGGCTGGAGTTGAATCGCGCTGACTTTTATGAAAAAGAACTGAGCTTTCAGGTCGCTTGCTCATACGGTCCGGGCCGGTATGACCCGAACTACGAAGAGCGTGGCCATGATTACCCACTGGGCTTTGTGCGCTGGACAGAGCAGCGCAATTTTGAGGCTGTGCTCGACATGCTGGCCAGCGGCCAGCTCGACGTGAAGCCGCTCATCACACACCGTTTTGCGTTTGAAGACGCGAATCAGGCCTACCAGACGCTGACGGAAGACGATAGCGTCCTGGGTATTTTGCTGCAGTACACCTCGCCATTAGCCGAGCGGGCTATTCGCAGCGTGAAGCTGGTGCCCGGTGCCCGGTTTGACGCGCAGCGCCCGGTGTTGGGTTTCATTGGCGCGGGTAATTACGCCTCGCGCATGCTGATTCCGGCGTTTAAGGCGGCAGGCGCGCAGTTTCATACCATCGTTACTGCAGGCGGCATCAATGGCGTGATCCATGGCGAAAAAGCCGGCTTTGCCGTTGCGTCCACCGACATGGCGGCCATACTGGTCAATCCCGACGTAAATTCGGTGGCCATCGTTACCCGCCACGACACGCACGCGCGTTTTGTGGTCCAGGCGTTGCAGGCGGGCAAGCATGTGTTTGTGGAGAAACCACTGGCCATTCACCATGCCGAGTTGGCGCAGGTGCAAGCGGCATACGATGCCGCCCATCAATCAGATACATCTGGTCAAACCGGTGAATTCGTTAAAGGCCCGCAGTTGATGGTGGGCTTCAACCGCCGATTTTCGCCACAAGTGCAAAAGATAAAGACTTTATTGCAATCAGTGCAAGAGCCCAAGTCGTTCATCATGACCATGAATGCGGGAGTTATTCCAGCGAACCACTGGACGCAGGACAACGCCGTGGGTGGTGGCCGCATTATTGGCGAGGCCTGTCACTTCATTGACCTGATGCGCTTTTTGGCGGGCAGCCCCATCGTGTCCATCCAGGCACGTCGCATGGGCGATGTACCGGGCATGATGATCACCGAAGATAAGGCGTCTATCACCCTCGGGTTTGAGGACGGTTCGTTTGGCACTATCCTGTATTTGGCCAATGGCGCGGCCAGCTTCCCCAAGGAACGGGTAGAAGTGTTTGCCGCCGGCCGCGTACTGCAGCTTGACAATTTTCGCAAGCTCAAGGGCTATGGCTGGCCGGGTTTCAGCAAGATGAACCTGTGGAAGCAAGACAAGGGCCAAAACGCCTGCGCGGCGGTCTTTCTGCAGGCTATTGAAAAAGGTGTACCAGCCATTCCGGTGGATGAGATTTTTGAGGTGGCGCGCGTCAGCATCGACGTGACTGAGCAACTGCGACGGCAGGGCGCTGAGCATCCTAGATGATGATGACGAAGCATGTTTTACGTCTGTGGCACACCTTGCGGTACCTCCGGTTGGAGCAAGTGGCGTATCGGGTTTTTTATGCACTCATGAAGTCTCGACCAGGATTTATTGGGCGGCAGACGCGTCGCGCATGGACTGCCCAACCCTCTTGGCCCGCTTGGATGTCACCTTGCCTGCAGCCGAACGATGATTGGGTTTTTTTGAACGAACGAGGTGCCTTGAAGGGCGCAGACGCGTGGAATAACAGCGAATATTCGAAGTTATGGCTATACAACCTGCATTACTTTGACGATTTGAGTGCCACTGGTGCCACTGAACGACGTACTTCGCACGTGGCTTTGGTGGACCGCTGGATCAAGGAAAATCCGCGAGGGCATGGAAATGGCTGGGAGCCTTATCCTATTTCTTTGCGCGTTGTCAATTTGGTGAAATGGTGGTCATCAGGTTTGACTGATGCGCCTGACGCGTGGTTGGCCAGCTTGGCGGACCAAGCTCATGCCCTTACAAAGCGGCTTGAGTTTCATATTTTGGGTAATCACTTGTTTGCCAATGGCAAAGCACTGGTTTTTGTGGGCGTGTTTTTTCAAGGTGCCCAAGCTGAAGTTTGGTTGAAGAAGGGGCTTCAGATTCTTGACCGTGAAGTGGCGCAGCAGTTTTTGCCGGACGGTGGGCATTTTGAGCTATCGCCCATGTACCATGCGACCCTGTTATGGGACCTCTGTGATTTGGTGAATGTTGCGCAAGTTGTTGATTTGCCTGAACTGAAAGCACGGAAGCAAGCCTGGCGGAAAGTGATTGAAAGTGGGCTTGACTGGCTGCAAGTCATGTCACACCCAGACGGTGAAATAGCCTTTTTTAACGATGCGGCAATTGGCATCTCTCCGAACTTTGCACAGTTACGAGCTTATGCGGCTGAACTCCGTGTGGCTACTGAGCTAGCTCCGCACACTACTGATGTGCAGTGGCCGCAGGTGCGGCATTTACAGGACAGTGGCTACTGTCGTGTGGAAATGCCGGGCCATTGTGTTGTACTGTTGGATGTGGCACGGGTGGGGCCAGACTATTTGCCAGGGCATGCACACGCCGACACCTTGAGCTTCGAGTTGAGCCTATTTGATCAGCGGGTGCTGGTCAACTCTGGTACCTCGTGTTATGGCAATAACACTGAGAGGTTGCGCCAGCGGAGCACGGCAGCGCACAACACAGTGGTAGTGAACGGGGAAAACTCTTCAGAGGTGTGGGGAGGCTTTAGAGTCGCGCGGCGCGCTTACCCAATTGGGGTGAAAGTGTTGAAGCTGTCCGAGGAAGTTCGTATTGAGGGTTCCCACAATGGCTACCAGCGTTTGGCAGGAAAAAATGTGCATTTTCGGCGTTGGATTTTTGATGCCTACAGCTTGACGATTGAAGACTCGGTTCAGGGACCGTTTACAGACGCGATTGCCTGTTTCCATTTGCATCCTGACGTGCGTGTGGATGTCACGCAGATGCGGCAGGGCAAAGTTGTACTGCAACTGGGGTCAGGACAGCATGTGACATTTGCCGTGGAGGGAGGATCTTTGGAATTGGTGGGCGGCAGTTGGCATCCCCAATTTGGTGCGACTGTGCCAAATACCTGTTTGGTAGTGCGTTTTGAAAATTCTTCAATTAAAACAAAGATGCGGTGGGGGCACCTAGTTTGAAAATACTGATGTTGAGTTTTTATTACACACCTGATTTGTGTGCTGGGTCTTTCAGGGCTGCCGCCTTGGTGGATGCCCTGCTCAATTGTCTGCCGCCAAACTCCCAAATTGACGTAGTGACTACATTGCCTAATCGGTACAGTAGTTTTTCTGTGGATGCGCCTGAAATCGAAAATCACCCTGGGTTGCATGTCTGCCGCATCGCATTACCGACACATCAAAGCGGTATGTTTGATCAATCAAAGGCTTTTTTGACTTTTTATCGCCAGGCCATGAAACATTTGGAGGGGCGAGATTACGACTTGGTGTTTGGCACTTCTTCACGATTGATGACAGCTGTCATGGCCGCACGGGTGGCCAAAAAGAAAAAAGCTTTTCTTTATCTGGATATTCGCGATATTTTTGTGGATACAGTCAAAGACGTTTTGCCAAGATACCTAGCGCTGGCAATTAAACCGATTTTCTCCTGGCTTGAGAACTGGGCCGTGACGAGGGCGTATAAAGTAAATTTGGTTTCTCGAGGGTTCGAGTGCTATTTCAAGAAACACTATCCGCGACAGCAAATTTCTTTTTTTACAAATGGCATTGATGCCGAGTTTCTAAATCCCGTAGGGGTTTCAACGCAGTATTCGTCCAAAAACGCAAACTTGGTGACGGTGTTGTACGCGGGTAACTTGGGGGAAGGGCAAGGATTGCACGCCATTTTGCCGACTCTGGCTAAAAAATTGCATGGCAGGGTGGTGTTCAAAGTGATTGGTGACGGAGGGCGCAAGGAGGCATTGCGCAAGGCACTTGCAGATGCTGAAGTAGAGAACGTCTTTTTGGTTCCGCCAGTCAAACGTGATGCATTGATTCAAGAGTATTTAAAAGCTGATGTATTGTTTTTGCATTTAAATGATTACGATGCATTTAAAAAGGTTTTGCCGTCCAAGATTTTTGAATATGCTGCGATGGGCAAGCCTGTTTGGGCTGGAGTTTCGGGCTATCCGGCAGAGTTCGTTGTGGCAGAGGTCACAAATGCTGCTGTGTTCAAGCCTTGTGATGTGGACGGCGCAGTGGCTGTCTTTCAGCAGCTTGAGTTAAAAGACACTGTTCGGCTAGATTTCGTGCGCAAATTTTCTCGCGCCAACATCATGAAAGCCATGGCTACAGACATCTACACGGTAGCTCAAAAAGGGCATTGAATGAAGCATAGACTTACCGAAACAGGCATCAAGATGAAAATAGAAGTTTCCGTCCTTTTAGGATATGAGGATGAGGAAGTCGAAGTTCACGGAAAGCCAAATTGTGGCGATCTTAGCCGAAGGTGACGCTGGGTTGCCTGTGGCTGATCTCTGTCGCAAACACGGTATCAGCAACGCCCTGTACTTCAAATGGAAGAGCAATTATTCGGGGCATGGTCTGCTCCTATGAAGAAATCATAGGCCCGAGATGTCTAGTGCACCGTGGGAAGTCCGCTTCAAAGATAACATCTGAGCAGCTTTTCACTGGGTCAATACAATTGATACGTGCCTTATAGTTATTGATATGTAATCAAAATAAGTATGGCGGTGAGTTAATGACGGTTCTTTTGACGGGTGCCAGTGGATTTGTGGGTAAAGCTGTTTTGGCCGCCGCTAAACGACGCGGTATAGTAGTGCGCCCGGTTTTCCGCTCCCATGCTTCGGCAAATGGACAGTCGGGGGCTGTACTGGTACCTGGGCAGGATGGCGAAGCGGATTGGGCACAAGCGCTGCAAGGCGTTGATGTAGTAATTCATGCTGCTGCCAGAGCACATGTCATGCGTGAAGAAGCGCAGGATCCATTGACCGAGTACAGACGCGTAAATGTGCAAGGCACGTCAAACTTAGCGCGCAGGGCCGCTGCCGCCGGGGTGCGACGCTTTGTGTTCATCAGCTCCATCAAAGTCAATGGTGAGGCGACTTTGCCTGGTCGCCCATTTACCGCAGATGATGTTCTTGCGCCTGAAGATGCTTATGGGATTTCAAAGGCCGAAGCCGAAACGGACTTGAGACGCATTGCACAGGAAACGGGGATGGAAGTGACCATCATCCGTCCCCCTTTGATTTATGGACCAGGAGTCAAAGGTAATTTCTCAAGCCTGATCGATTGGGTGCGCCGAGGACTGCCCTTGCCTTTGGGCGGTATTACCCACAATCGCCGTAGCTTGGTGGGCTTAGACAACTTGGTTGATTTGATTTGGGTTTGTGTTGAGCACCCAAAAGCGGCTAATCAAACCTTTTTGATTTCTGATGGGGAAGATCTTTCGATGGCGGAACTGTTGAGGAGGATTGGCAAGTCTTTGGGCCGACCGGTTCGCTTGCTCTGGGTGCCTGCGGGTTTGATTACCTTCATGGCAAGCTTGCTGGGCAAGAAAGTGATTTCTCAACGTTTGCTGAGCTCGCTGCAAGTGGATATAAGCAAAACATCCGAGCTACTGGGCTGGCGGCCGTCAGTGACAGTGGATCAAGGCCTGCGTAAGGCTGTAGAGTGAATTTTTATGTTGCGAATATTTGATTTTATGTTCTCGTTGTTTGGCCTGATCCTGGGTGGCCCGGTGCTATTAGTGATCTATGTGATCGGCCTATTCGACACGGGGTTACCGATTTTTCGACAAGAGCGGGTAGGGCGTAACCAGAAGTCTTTCACGCTGGTTAAGTTTCGAACCATGCGGCCAAATACGGCCTCAGTGGCTTCCCATTTGGCTGATGCCTCTGCCATCACGCCTTTAGGGGTATTTTTGCGGCGTACCAAACTGGACGAATTGCCGCAGCTATGGAACGTCCTCAAGGGCGAAATGAGCTTGGTGGGGCCTCGGCCTTGCCTGTTCAATCAAACCGAGCTGATCAGAGAGCGTGCCTCGCTCGCGGTCTTCGATGCCAGGCCTGGTATCACTGGCCTGGCCCAAGTCAACAACATAGATATGTCCACGCCAAAGCTGCTGGCGAAAACGGACGCACGCATGCTCAAGGAGCTGACGGTGCCGGCCTATTTCAGATACATTTTCATGACAATTGGTGGTAATGGTTCGGGTGATGTGGTTAAGTCAAAATGAACCAAGCACAGTTGCTTGCTGGACCAATTTAAGAATTGGGACTGATGTGACTTGTGTTTATTATTATTGACATCACACTCTTAAAGCAGGGGGTGGCGAGTTCTTTCCACATACCTTATTACGGTATCTGTCTTTGCCCAGCCCCCCTTAACCATAATTTGAGGCAAACTTGCGCCAACACTTAGTAAGTCTTGTGCTCCTCCAACGCGCATAGAGTGTCCGCTGATGCGCTGCACCACTGATTCACGGTAATCATCCCCTTTTGCAAGGGTCGCAGAAGTAGAAACGTTACGCAGCCATGGCCAATCGCTGCTTAGGGGTGAACCCGCCCAAGGCCATATTTGGGCGGTCGTGGTTGTAAGACCACATCCAC
>JACCED010106565.1_pt1 | contig 38019 bp, 58 predicted proteins | sample 7455021 | NCBI WGS metagenome assembly JACCED01 (sample SAMN15323456, study PRJNA562643) | freshwater metagenome | isolation source: river surface water | place: USA:Blue River Watershed | collected 2017-08-19
GGTGGTTTCATGGTAAAACAGGCTTAGTCGAACCCGCGTCCAGAACACTTTTCTCTTTGCTTCATACAGCAATAACTTATATTTTACAATAAAACTAATGCGAACACAACCACACAGGCTACCATTCCTACTGCAAATTGAAAAAAGTTATCGTCGTCCACGAATCACTTCCTTCGACGTAACGCTCTGCGAACTGCGGCTTTGACGCTTCTTGGTTTAGCGCGATAAGACATAGTTATCTCCTTTTTGTATTTATAGACCTGCTTTAGTTAGCATGTCCAGAACCCATAATTTAGGGTCAAGGTCTACTGACCAATCTACGGGCAATTGCCTCATATCTTGCTGGTAAATCATCGTTACTTTGTCAGAAGGAATTTTGGCTTTCCATCCGTCAGTTAGTTGTACCAAATGATTGCTAACAACATCGAACGGAACAAACCCAATAGCAAACGTACCGCTATTTTGGACAATCATCAGATGGTCAAATGTCTTGTCCAGTGTAGTTCTAGTGTTGGCTTTACTTTCGTAAATGTTTTTGAGTTTAACTTGAATATGCTCTTTGAGCTCGCCTTTCTTCTCTGTAAACATCGGACCGTCACCGGTCTTAACTTCTACAGTAGCATTATTCCAATCGGTAAAAATTAGATCGTAGTCGATAGTATCTATCCATTTAATATTCTTCTTGTGGTTGCAGATAGCAAGAGCACCTAAAATGAACTTCTCTTTAAGCATACGATTGCTGTGCTCATTAAGAATTTGAGTACCGGGCGCATTGCTGATGTTGTTGCAAGCGGATGCAAATTTTTTTACATCAACCCAATTTAAGAAGTCGTTATAATTTACCATGTCTCAATTATACACAGAATTGCGGCGCTGGTCAACTAATGATTCTGGTAACAAGATTATATGTGTTTGGCAAAACTGTTTTCCAATCTGTACCTCTGGACTTGTCGAGAAAATCCATAAATTCTTTGCAACGATACATGGCTCCTTCTTTAATCTTGTAGTCGAGATTGTTTAGGAGATATTTTATAATTAATAGAGGTTTGGTGCCTGGCACAGTCTTATAGTATTCGATTAACTCTAACTTATACTCTTTAGGAATATGATTTAGAGAAAAGAATTCGGGGCCTTCTAAGAATCTAATGTGAAAAGGAACTCCAATTTCTTTGCAGAAATTTTCAGACTTTTCTATTTCGTAAATCGTTGATAGTTGTACACAAGATGAAATGCTTTCCATTTTAATATTAGGAAACTGTTCAGTAAATTCTTTAAGGCGTCGAACGTTCTCAACAAACTTTTCCCACTTGCCACCGAATCTAATCAGTTCATACTGTTCTCCGGTGCCGTCCATGCTAACACGAACAATTACTTTTCTAAACTGCGGCCATCTTTCTAATATCCTGCTGTTTATTGCTGATAAGTTAGTGTCATACTCTAAGGTAATTCTACCAGCAGATCCGTTGCTGATCAATCTATCTAGCATTTCATCGTGAGACGGAGTAACCATGGGTTCACCACCTGTAATGTATATGTGACTCAAGGTCTGAGACATCTGTTCAAACTTATCCCACCATTTGGGATTTTCATGCCATTTAAATTCTTCGGGGTCTACAAATTTATTCTTTACAGGATCGCGTACTATTTTAATCTTGTCGTTAATAAATCCTATATTATCTGTTTTGTAAAATTCTGCCCATTCTTCATACCATAGGTTGCTAAAGTGAGGACCGCACATTATACATTTTTGATTGCAAAGGTTTCCGAATCTAATATCAAGACTTCCCGGTCCCCAGTTTACCGTTCCGTCTGGTTCCATGTTATCCTTGAGTGTAAATTCATTTAGGCCCGGTGTTCTAACGTGAAACATTAGGCTCTGCCTTCTGCTCGAATCAATGTCATTTCTTCTAACTATCTTTTCTCTGTTTTCACAGCAAACACAGTGTGGACTCCACTCTTTAGGATTCTCTACATTTAACTTTCTTACTTCTTTGTGCTTATCACTATTAATCATCTCATGAACTTCGTGTGTTAATACGTTCATAAGGTTACCTTCACTGTCTCTAGCACGTTGCATATCTAGTTCAGGTACTGAATTAGAGCCGATAGAACAAAGCCTGACGTAACCGTCAGGCTGAATATGTATACCGTTCCACACGGTTTTACAAAATGTAGAAGGCATTATTTGTTACTTTAAATTTTGTTTTAGAGAACGTCTAACTTCTTCAAAAGGAACACCGATCCATTGCCATGTTATAAATCTCCTAATTCCTGGTTTAGGAGTTTCGACACTGTGAATTTCTGATACGTCTAGTAAAAACATGTCACTGTCTTTAGCCTTAAACTCTGCAACTTTATCTACTTGATCTAATGTAAAAATATTTGCACTCTGACGTCCAGGGTATACGAATCCACCGCCGCCTTCTTTAAGATTATAGAAATGCGTAGTAGAATCACCTGTAGTTACATAATAGTTCGCACAGGCACTGATATTATGATCAATATGAGGCAACAAGTGACCTCCAACAGTGTCACGGATTTCTGCAATCTGCACCTGTAATGGAGGAATACTACCCCAAGGAAGTTCGTCGGGTAGTATAGATCTAAAGTACTCTGGATCTCCCAATCTATAGTAGGTTAGTATAGGTCTTGGCTCACGACCGTAAGAGGTTACAATCGATCCTTTCAATCTTTCAAAATCAATATCATCTTTTAACTTAAATTCAATTTTTTCAAACATTCTTAATCTCTTTCAACTAATAAATCTCGTTTTCTCATCCATTCGGTAATTTGTCCCCAGTACATATTTTCTACAGTTGCACATCTTGCACTGATACACCAGCGAGGTTGGTCACCCATAATAATAGTATGAGGAATACCCACACGTACCATAGTTACTTTATTTTCTGCAAGTACGTGTCTATCAATTTCTGTAAGGGTATCAATAGGCCAATTATAGTAAACTGTGCCAGCGCCGCCCGGAGTAGGCTTTCTATTAATTCTAGGAGTCTTGTACCAAGTCATATTAGCATCTTGACCGCCTATAATTAAATTAAGTCCAAATGTAGATATTTTAACAGGATGGCTTCTATGTATGTCTAAATGTGCGTTGTCTGTGTTATGGTTAGGTCCTCGGTAGAATACTAATGCTTCAGCAATTATTAACCCTTTTTGAGCAACGTCATAAACCCAGCGCGGGTTAAAAATTTGGTGTGCTTTGTAATCCCACACACCAAATTCTTTACCTGCTACATCTGGGAATTTCCAATTTGGGTTCAGTGCATTTTCACAAGGTATGTTTAATTCGTACCAGCATTTTTCTAAGGTCATGTTCTTTCAACTAATAAATTCTTCGAGCGAAGAAGCTCGGTAACTTCGTCCCATTTGAGGTTATCAAGGGCTGAACTTCTTGCACTAATGCACCATCTAGGTTCCTTCCCCATTTTTATAGCATGGGGAAGGTCTGTTTTAACTAATACTAGTTCTTTGCCAATAGTGGTTCTCTCAATCTCTTTAACTTCCTCGTATTGCCATTTAATATATGGAGTTTTTGCCGCAGTCCAAATTACATCTTCATCCCGAATTCTTCCGTCGTTGGGAGTTTCGTACCAGATCATACTGCTGTCTCGTCCACCTAGACACCAATTAATTCCGTAATTTGTTAAAACTAATGGATCTGTCTTGCTTATATCTACATGTGCTTCTCTAGTACTTGACCCTGGTGCCCGATAAAATATCATGGCATTGTAAATAGGAATGCCAATCGATTTCATGTAGCCTAGCCACTCAGTACTAAAGACTTCTTCAGCCATGGGGCTCCATATACCGTATGCGCCAGTTGGCTTAGGTAATTTCCAATTCGGATTTAATAAATTATCCGAATTAATTTTTAAACGATAATAACAATTGTTAGTGTTCACGAATGTATCCTAGTTCTATCATCTTGTCTCTGCATCTTTCGTAGGGCCAGCGCATAACAGGGCTAAAATTCCATCCAAAGGCTACCCTAACGTTATTTGCAGTGTTTCTCACACCATGCCATTCATGAACATTTGTTAGATACGCTTGATCATGTATCGCATACTGATAAATTGCCGGAGGAAATTCAATCTGACTTTGTCTATTAAGAGTAGTTGTCTTAGGTAAGTCATAATATTCCGAATAGCACTCTGTAGAACAACCTTCAACCGGAAAGTAGATGGCCTGCCCTCTCCATTTTCTATCAATATGTGGGTGCATTACTGAATTAGGTGGAAGTCTAGTAATAACTGCGTCTTTAGCCATATATGGTAAAAGAGGACCGAAATGCTCCTCCCATAACGGATCATTGCCAATTTCCTCATCAACAAATCCGTAGTTGGAATGATTAACATCCTTACCTTTAGTAGCCTCCCATCTAAAATTTGGGTACCATATTGCTACAGTAGCCGTGCCGTTATACAGATCAGGGACCCTGGGTGCAAACCATTTATGGTATAATGTCCTAATGGCTTCTAACTGTGCTTCACTAAATGAGCACCTTGCAAATAGGTCCCTTGCTTCTTTCATACCAGCATCTTTCCTACAATGACATCTTCGTCAGCATATCCCATTCTATGAAGAATAGGTCTAAAGTCTGGCTCGCCCTTAACGTGCCAGGTTATTTTGTGAGCATACTTTTTCATTTCCTGCTCGGAATATTTAATTAACTTGATGCCTGTCATTCCGCTACGCTGATCTTTTCTTAAGAATAAAACATCGTTGGAAGCAACGATAGTTTCTTTGTAGTGAATGTGGGGTTTAACAAACCATGCACTGTAACCTAGTAGTTCGTCAGTATCTGTGTCTCTAGCAGTTAGTAAGTAAAACTGATTAGACTTTTCTAGTTTGTCGTAGAGCTCCCAATCGGGTGCAAGTTTAATTTTATCTTTATGTAAAGTTAATTCCTGATAATGATCTTCCAACATTGGTTCCATTTCTGGCTTAACTTTTAGGACCGGTTCACATTGAAATTTTAACGCCATTTCTACTCCTTTACTTTAATGTTTCAATATATTCAATTGCTTTCCTTGGAGTTGTGATCTTTTCTGCTTCTTCGTCTGGAATCTCAATGTTAAAATGATCTTCTAGGCTCATAACCAGTTCTACTGTATCTAAAGAATCTGCGCCAAGGTCGGCAACAAATGCCGAATCTAACCCTACAGAACTTTCAGCAATGCCTAGTTGTTCCGATACGATTTTAATAATTTGTTGTTCTAAAGTTTGTTCACTCATAAGTCTTTTTCCATTCTGTAATAAACAGGCTTCATTCCTGCTTTTCTAGCACTAGAAAGTCGTACACTGTTATCTAGGTGTACGTGGCTTGCTAGTTTTCTAGACCCTAATTCAAGCATTAGGGTTTCTAGATGTTTATGCAACATTGTATAGATACCTCGTCCTCTAAACTCTTCGTCTACTGAACTTAGTGTGATCCATGTTGTCTTTGAATAATCATCTAAAATTTCAAATGTGATCTGTCCAACTATTCTATCATCAATAGTTGCATATATAGCCTTAGACCTGTTAGTTCCGGCCATATGAGGGTGTGCATGTCCGTTCTGAATTAATTTTAAGAATTGAGCTAGAAAGAATGTTAGATTAGGAGTACCCCCTATCATCTGACAATATTTTATCTCAACATCTACACCTAACTTATCTTTTTCTACTGCTAAATTTGACTTTGCCACTGCCATCCTCGCCTCCATTCTGTATCAATCCAAATCGCTTTTTTATTAAAGCGTTGTTCGTCTGTTCTATAATGTCTCCAGGAAGGCATTTTTATTTTTTCTTTTGTATAAAAATCGTCTTTGGTAAATTTATAGATTTGGTCTTTTAACGGTTGTTTAAATTTTCTAAAATCGTATCCTTCCCACTTGCCTTCAATAGGAGTTGATACAGCATAATTATTCCAATCTACGCCAGCGCCGAAGTGAAAAAGGTTTTTACCTAGAATCATATCCTTTACTTCTAGCAACCACATTAATTCTTCGCTTTGGTAGTTTAGTGCATAGTCTAACCACCAGAACAAATCTTTAACGTTTTCGAGAGGTCTAGGACAAGCATCAATTAACTTCTGATATAACTCTCTTGAATATGTGTTTAACGGCTTCAGGAAACTTTCTACTGGTTCACGTAGTTTTTCTTCTGACATAGCCGAGTAATTGTTAGACCCAAATACAGGATCTAATAAGTGGCCGGTAACTACTATTCCTGTCTGTATCGCACGTTCTAGTGGTCGATCAGAATAAAAGTCCATTGTGGTTGTTCTTAGTTTATCCTTAATATACTTTTCGTAGTAACTAGGATATTCCTGAATACTGTGTTTATCCATCATCACGACTATTTGATCGTGAGGTGCATGTTTTAAAAATTCAGAAAGTACTAGAGTAGAGTCAATACCGCCACTCCAAGTAACAAAAATAAAATTATAATCAGCCTTGGCTATAATTCGTTGTGTACTTTCGTAACAGAGTTCTTCAATAGTCTTAGGCTTGTCAACTACTTTACCTATAGGAGATATGCAATGTATCTGTGGTTGATAAAGCATAGACTGTGTCCTATCGTACACATTATACATGTGAGTAGGAGTAGTCATCATAGGCGTCATGCCTGCGTGGTGGAGAAACTTTTTCATTAAAAGAATATCCCTAATTTTGCTAGGTTAGACTTCACTAATTCCGGAGGTTGTAGAGGCACATGAGGGAAACTATTTGCCGACGGTTTCCATGCAGGCCATATTAATGTAATGTTATAGTCCGATATAGGTTCTGCACCCACATGCAGGTTATATCGGACATCTTCGGCTTCTAGATCAGGCAGGCTGTTTTGCATCGATGCTAATCAGTTTAATAAGATGTGCTCCGAGGTCAAAATAACCAGGGCGTGTAGCCCAATTCATCAGACCAGGCTTGTCGTGATGTTCCTTGTGTAACCATTCGCCACCCATAGGAACTATAAACTCTAGTAACCATAGGTTTCTGGCAGACGATCTACGTGTGTCATCTGGAGCGAGGCGGCCGCTGTGTGCAAAAATAGTGTGCATACCGCTAGTTACCAGGTAAGTGGTTGTAGGTAATGCCCATAAGAATAAAAATGCTTCGTAACTAATTGCCAACATCAAGAGGGCAAAGGCCATACTGATAGTGAAACTGTGATTTACTAACAATTTGTGCATAGGGTCACGCATCATTCGAAGTTCGTTCTTTGTGGCTTGGACACCTTCGCGTTCTTTGAAACGTAAGAAGTGATTAAAGTTTGAATCATAGGTGTCTTTATCAGTGTCGCTATACTTGTGGTGATTAATGTGAACACTACTCCAATGTACAGGAGCCGAGTTCAATGTAATAGATCCTGTTAGTCCAAAGAACCAATGCCAGAACCTAGAACAGACAAACGCATTATGTGTAAACAGTCTATGATATCCTACAGTAATTGTCAATGCAATTGTTAGATATAATAGAAAAGAAGGAATGAGCCACAGCAAACTAGCACTTGATGTATATGCTAGATATGCTACAGGAAAAAACATCCATGCTCCAATGGATCGTTGCCATACTTTAGTTTTCATAAAAATTTTACTCCATAACATGTCTCTGGACCTTCAGGCATCGCTTCTGCATCTCCTGTTCGAATCCTAACTTGGCAAGGTCCAGTGAATACCTTACCCTTTACATTTAATTTACCTCTAACAAGAAAAATATTACTGTTGTTAGGAATTATAGTCGTTTCCCCTGCTGGAAAAATAGCACTCTCTAGTGTTGGTAATCCATCCTTATTATATTGATGAGGAATGCATAACCATTCTGTAGGAACAGGGAAATGTAGTTGTAGATTTCCGCTAGTTGTTGCAGCCGCGCCTGCGTGTTCTGCATTTAACCAACCAGGAGTTCTATCGTCTAACTGTTCTCCTGTTTCTAGTACATGTACTTTAGCAACACCGTGTGTATAGTAATACCAGCCTGTTTTAACAAGGCCGTTGTCGCCGATTGGGACCACACGAGTATCTCCTGCATTTGTCTGTGCCAGAATAACAACCTTACCAAAGGCTGCATGTGGTGTAAACTTCATACTGTTCCCTCCGCCATCTCTTGAATAACCTGTTGAATTAAAATCTTTAACTTAATTATGTTCTGTTCTTCTGGACCTGCAACCTGCTCGGGGCTGCTACTTCCTCTAACCGCTCTGCCATGCTGGACCTGTACCGGCTGTTCTTGCATAGATCTAGCAGTAGATTCAGGAAGTGCAACTGATTCAATGTCGGGTCCGCGAAGCGGCGCTCGTCTAGGATGAAAACTAAAGGTATTAACCGGATTAGTTGGCATAGTTCCAACGGACTGCACTGCATGAGTCGTATTAACTAGGCTTGCAGCAACTTCGTTAATTTGATTCAGTTCGCCCGCCATTACTTGATCGTACCAGTAATCTTGCGGAGAACTTGCTTTTAGTCTTTCTATAATTTCTTCTTTGTTAGTTAGAGTGTCTGCGTCTAACTGTATGTTTAGTTTAATTGGTTTGCACAATGGATTTTCTGGAATGTACTCAACAGAGTACGAACCTGCATTGTAACCTAAAATTTTCATCTTAAATGGTGTCATTTTCCTTAACCGTAGTAACTTAATGTACAGGCAACTGTGCCTGACGTAGGGTGAGAATTATTTTTAACTACCCAGTTCCATCGTCTTGAAGTACCTATAGGCTGGTTAGATGTGGCATTATTTCTAACACCGTTGATAGCATAACCTGCTACTGCAACTGTTCTGAATGTTAGGTCAGTGTTTGCAGGGGCAGATGCTGAACTTAGGTGTAGGTGCCATGCGTTAGTGCCAGTGCTAAAATAGAGCCCGTCGATTCGCATAGGACCGTTAGGCGTTAAAAATGTTCGCGTACTGATGCTTCCAAAAGAACCGCCTTTCTTAGTAGCACCAAATCCGTAATAGTATCCTTTGCCGGATACAGGTATAGATCCTACAGTAATAGTGAAGGAAAGAACTTTGTTAGCCCAGGCGCTATACATTTCCTGCATGTTGATCTCGCCTGCTGTAGGGATATCATTATTAGGATTAATGTTAGGAACTAGACTGCCTGCGCGATACAGTTGATTAAAAGACAGCGGACTTGATGCTCCGAACGCTGTTCTTATATCAGCAAAAGAAATAGGACCCGAAGATGGTGTTGGCATAGTGGTGCTCTCAAAATGTTATTAAACATATTTAGCACCCCTGCAAACTGGGTCCTTAAAATTACTGGCTACAGGTGCGAGTACGTGTAATAGATCCGTCGGGATTTTGAGTCTCTGTCCAAGGACTACAGTTTTGTACAGGATATTGTGTAATTACAGGAGGAGTTTGCACAATCACGGGCGGCTGCTGTACTACAACAGGTCGGTTATAGATATCGTAAATCACAGCGCCTAGGATGGCGCCGCCTAGTACAGGTCCCCAATTTGGACCTCTGTGGTGATGATGGTGATGCTGTATACGATAGCCATGGTGATAATGCTGTGCCATTGCCGGTATACTGGCTAATGCTAATACTACAACTGCTAGAATTTTCTTCATAACTATCTCCAAAATTGGCAGACTTCCCAGGGCGTGTGGAGCCTCTGCCGAGCCTTGTGTCCCCTCGCTATGCAAGATCGCCCCTGCGAAAGCACAGTTATTTAACGCCGTAGTCCGGGTTTTCGTTTACAAGTTTACAGACTAATTGAAACTGCTCATAAGCTCTGCGAGCAGAGGGATGTGCTAACAGTTTTTCGGCTTCTAACATCATAGACTTTACACCTGCTTCTGCAATTTCTCTAGCACTAGGAAGTTCAACATAGTAGCGATCGTCTCCAAACGCTTCGGCTAATTTTTCCCATGCTGCCTTTTGCTCTTCAGTAAGTGGTTTCTTGTGAGGACGCATTTCACTGGCTTTTACCACTGCTGAACTAATTGCATCTTCTGCCAGACGGCCTGCGGCAATCATAGCCGCAAAATTTGGATCAATATTAAACCTACGGCTAGACCCACCAGGGTAGCACATAACCAAGTGAGCACCTCTCGGAAAACTGTCGAGATACTGGCTGTCGTATTCTGCGACTGGAACATATCGTCGTCCTTTTTTCTCATAGTAAATCTTCTTGGTCATTTTTCAATCCATTGCTGTGTCGGTCGGTCTGTTTATCGGGGTCTTGAAACAATCGTTTCTCTTGTGCTGTTAGTTTGTCTTTATGCGTCTTGCGAGGATTACCGCAAAGATAACATTCTGGATTCCCACAGTCCATAGCATGACGCTTAGCCATACGATGGGGCTCTTTGACTGTTTTGCTCTGGTACCCATCTATGCCATGCTGTTTGGCAATTTTAAGTTGCTTCTTCACAGCATTTTCGTCTTTTTGGCGACGACGGGAATTTAGATATTTTGCCAATTCATTAGCCATTTGCTATCTCCTTACTAGTAGTATAGCAGATATTTTTGGCAATGTCAATCAGACTACTTTGACACTACCGCCAGTACCTGCATAAGTTACTAGTCGGTCATATTCGTTTGGAATTTCCCAACCTCTGCAAATTGCTACAACAGGCATGCCGCCCGATTTGAAGCCAACTTCAGTTAAGTTGTCACTTTGGTTACCGCCGGCAACCAAAACAGAACCTGTAGACGGGTTGTATCCCCTAAAGAAGCCAACGTGTCCGCCACCTGCTCTACTGAATACTACAATATCGTTAAGTCTCCACTTAGACTTGTCATCCAATGGAATCTGTTTTCCGTATTTAGAATATGCAAGACTGCTCAGAGTCTTAAAAGCAGGCGCACCTGAGGCTTTTAATACAGCGCCCGTGAATGCCGCACACCAAGGAGTAGTATCACTAGAAATATTAAATCCAACTGCTCTGTAGCAGGACACAATTTTAGGATTGCTACCAGTTTCTTTCCACTGACCTGATTTGGCTTCTGACAAGCATCTATCAATGTTTCGTGCTAGGTCAACAAACAGTCCACTAGAAGAAGTGGATATCTCAAACGTAGATGTTGTAGACTCGGTTGCAGTACCGTCTGCAATTTGGCTGTTAGAACTAGTTAGCGTTAATTGGCCAACTTGTGGAACCTCTCCTACTCCAGATAACCCAACTTCTGCTTCTGCTTGAGAGGTTGCTCTTGATGCAGATGCTAGAATTTCTTCTTGCTGTGTTAGAGAAAGACTTACTCTGTTGATCTCTGGTAGGCCTGCGGCTGCTCCCGGAATAGGCTCTAGCCATAGTGCTACAGGAACATTATTAACAAATACATTAGGGCTGCGGTATACATCTGCAACCTCAACTAATCCGCTGTCTCCTTGACTGGTTCCACCTGGCACATATGGCATTTTAATTCTCCCTAAACTTATTTAACCTAGTGCAATACCAGTGGTACCTTGCATATACTGGTTTGCGGCGTCTTTTTTGCTAGGAATCATAACAAAAACGTGCTCTTTTTTGAGTGTAACGGTCTCTTTTTCGCCTAAAAATATCCATGGCATCATTCCCAGTCCTTGCGGTCCTACTGTGATAGCCAGTGGCTTTGTGATCTTAATAGTGGACTCGTTATCGTCTTCGTATCGAGCAATAATTTCGTCACCGTTGATCAACTTTAAACTTACTACATCGCCATTTGCGATTGGTTTTTCAATTAACATGATTTCCCTCTGTATCTAATTCTACCCAACTGTGGTCACCTAACCACTTTACTCTACAAATATATTCATATTCTGCAGGTGCACCAGTACTCCACTCATTGGGGCCATGGAGTACTAATCTTGTAAACTCTTTTCGTCTATCAAAAACTAACCAATAAACTTGTCCATGATAAATCTGGAATTCATATTTTGCAGCATGAACAGCATCCGTTATTTCTAACCTTCGCTTGATTTGATTAGCCTGTTTTTGTAGTACAGCAACTAGTTCCATTATTCTGTCATATTCTTGTTGAGCGTGCATCCGCGCAACATTTAACATAACGTCCTTTTGTTTTTCAACAGGAACTAGGTCAAACTTAACTCCGCCGGCCTCGGTAGCATAAGGTGTAACATTCTTATTAAAGAATGGCACCACCATGCCGCCCACTTCTACATCATAACTGGTGCGGCCTTTTGCGGAGTTATCATCAGTCTTCACCGATTAATCTTTCTAGTGTCTTGTAGTGCTCGTAGGCTTTCTTAAGAGCAGCATACTTTTCTAGTTTAGCAGGATCGGGGTCCTGAAGTATAGCCAAGCGGTCTTCAATCTTTTGAAACATTTTTTCTAGACTACGACCTTTGACTTTTACATCACCTTCAAAGTTAGCATCGCCACTAACTTGGAATGTATTAGAAGGACCAAAAGTGTTATAACTAGAACCGTTAGCACCCGCAGTGGTAAACAGAGATCCCGAGTACCCACTACCTGCCGCACTAATTGTTACATTGCCGTAAGATGCTGTTGTATTCAGCCAACTAGACGGAACTGTAACTGAAGAAGACATATCGATAGGCTCAATAGAGATAGTATCAGTGAGAATATCATCTATGTTGATCTCTATTTCTTTGTCATCCATTTAGATGTGCCTTTAATTCAGTGAAGCCTCCAATTAATTCTCCGTCAAGGAAAATTTGAGGAACAGTACGAGCGTTAGGCACGGCTTCTAGTAATTCTTCCCTAGTGTAACCGTCACCAATTTTCTTTTCTTCAAAAGGGATTCCCTTTTGTGTTAACAATGCCTTTGCTTGATCGCAATAAGGGCAGTGGTATTTAGACCATACAATCGCTTTCATTTTAATCCTTCTTTTCTACTTCTACAATAACTGCATCGCTGAATAAATGCTGAATAGATTCTTCAACACTCACTCGGGTCGATTCATTAATTAATTGAGCAACATCGTGTTCATCATCACGAACTAGTTTGCTAACTTTTACAACTAAAATTTCTTCAATAATCTGAGCCATTTTATATCCTTATAGATCGGGCAGTTCTTCATACATTACTGAGTCACCCATAACTCCAATAACATAGTTGGTACTTTCGTTTTCCTGTAATGCTGTTTGCTTTTTATTGATATTAACATGTTTGTTAAACCAAGGAATAGGACTAGACTTTGGATGTTCTTCAAGATACTTAATACCTATTTCTTTTAATTTAGCAAATGCAGTGTAGTCAACAAAGTCTTTTAGAATTTGTGCGTTCAAACCAATAACTACACCCTTCTTAAAGAGGTATTCGGCCCAGACCTTTTCCTCATTGATAACTTCTAGGTAAAGAGCATATACTTCGTCTTTGGTTTCTTCTGCGATTTGTGCAAAGTCCGGATCGTCCTTAACTGCATTGTTAATGATCCAAGCAGTCCATTCGGCATGTAAAATTTCGTCTTGTAAGATTAAACTGATAATATTACCATTACCAATATAAATCTTATTCTCTACCATGGCCAATGATGTTGCAAAGGATACCATAAAGCGTAGGGCCTCGAGGGCGTAGGAGGCATGTAGAGCAAGCCATATGGCTCGTTTGTGTTCATAGACTGGAATGTCTTCGCCCAACTCTTTACGGCAGTTGAGAATATGTAGATTCTCATAGTGACGACCAACGTTAGCAGCCATACCAGCAATTTCAGCCGTGTCGTGAATCTTGTTAAATTCTTCTTTAGGTACACCATAAACGTTCCTAATAATGTGACTGTAGCTCTTACTGTGAATACTTGTTTCAAAGAATCCCCAGGTTAATGTTAATGCTTCGAGTTCTGGGATCGAGCAGACTGGCCCAAAGACCTGCGACGGCGCACGACCCTGAATGGAGTCCAGAGCAGTCTGGCGCAACAAATTAGAAGTAAAAATGTGTTTAACTGCATCGCTGGCTTCCTTATGGTCAATCTTGTCTTTTGTTAAAGAAATCTCTTCTGGGACCCAAAAGAATCCACGGGCAAGCTCTTCGAACTTTTGTAGTTTGGGATACTTGACTTCTTCAAAACGCTGTACAGTAACAGGACCTTCCGGATCCAGGAACATTTTGCGTTTTAGATAGTTTGTTTGTTTTGTAAAATCGTATTGTAGTTTGCTCATTGTAGTACTCTTCTCATAAATGGTCTTGGGATATACCTTGGGTTATAAGGTTCTCCCGGCTGCAGGCCCGCCCGCTCCCTGTCAATGTCAATTAAAAATATCAGTCTCCACTCGTCAGTTAAATTATATGCACTGTGAGCATACTGATTGTTAAAACCGAACAAATCTTTCCATGTAACTTCTTCCCCATTAACTTCTAAGAACACATCACCTTCAGGGACTATTAAGGGAATGTGTATTCTAATAAACCTACCGCTTCTGTTTTCAGGACCTGTATGTCTAAGTATAGCAGACTTAGGTGCTAAAATGCTATAGTTCAATATGGGACAATCATCACCATATTCTTGCATCAGATTAAATGCTGTTGGACATTTTTGTACAATAGAATCACTATCATTGACGCCGCGTTCAATGTTGTTCTTTGCATCCTTCAAGGTGTACTTGAAAGGTACATTTTTCCAACCTTCAACGTTTGGTCGCCATCTATCTGTCTTTTCTTGAACAAGATTATCATAGGTATTCTTACTAACATTGTGATCGGGGCGGTCTAGTGTTGTATGTCCTAGTGTCATGGCCGCTTGTTCTAAAGAACTAAATCCTTCCATAAACTCCTCTCGAAGTTTATCTTGGAAGGACATAAGATAATCACCTATAGGTATCTCGTTTCTATGCCAGATGGTTTTTCTCGTGAACATTCGATCACCCTTTAAGATAATCTATATGTTCTGTAGCTCTCCATAACTCAATAGTTGGGGCTACAGTTGAGCTCCCGTCTTTGTAGGCAATTCGAATCTCTACACTTTTTTCATGTAGAGATTTCATTAGGAAATTAATACCATCAACATAGTCTTTAATTTTTTCTATGTCGTTTTTAATTTCTTCATCCATCATAATTTACAGGCCTCACAGTCCTCTATCTCGTCGTAGACAATAGCATTGTCTGCCGCATTGATCGCTTGTGTGTTAGGAGTTGAAACTACGTTAGTATTTGTAATGGATACCTTTGCGCCGACCTTATTAATTAGACTGTAGTAAATGGTCTTAATGCCCCACTTATAGGCTAACATAAGATTCTTTGCAACTAGTGTACCGGGAACTTTGCCATCCTTAAAGAATGCAGGGTTGTAGAAAGTATTTGTACTTAGACTTTGATCAATATAGGCAGCAAGAACAGCCGCGGTCTTTAAGTAATCAACACAGTCTGTTTGGTCCCACATTAGTTGATAACGATTCTTCAGACGTTTGTACTCTGGTACTACCTGTACAAACGATCCAGCCTTTGATTCCTTAACAGAAATCATTTCCATCGGCATTTCAATTCCGTTGGTGGAGTTTAGAACAACTGAACTGGACTCTACTGGTGCTACGGCCATTAAGGTAGCATTACGAATACCATACTTCTTCATACGTTCACGTAACGGTTCCCAATCTAGGCTAGGAGTGAAGTCTGTTAATTCGTTAACACCTTCGTTTCTACGCTCCCAGGGGAATGTTCCCCGACCGTAATGTGTGTACTGACTACGTCCGCATGGCCCACGTTCTTGGGCAAGCTCGACACTCATTTCAGTTAGGTAGAATGCTTGATGTTCCATCCAACGCTTAACTTCTGCTAGGGCTTCAGGAGCACCATACTTAAAACTCTTACGAGCATGCCAGTAGGCTAAGTTTGTAATGCCAACGCCTAGTGGTTCGAAGTCTGTGTTTGCTAACTTACTTTGAATGCTCAAGAAATCTTGATAGTTTAGTAAGTTACTTAGACTGCGTACTAGAACACGGCAGGCCTTTCTCATTTCTTGTGGGTTGCGGAAAGCGCCCCAGTTGATTGACCCAAGAGTGCAAAGAGCAATTCGTCCCGACGGATCTTCAATTCTTTGGAAAGGCTTGGTGGGTAAAAGTATCTCCTGGCATAGGTTCGATTGATATATCGGATCGAGCTTAGTATCAAATGGACCCTGGTTGATGACATTGTCGATATTGACAAGATAAATTCTACCAGTATCAGTTCGCTCTTTAAGTATTCCATTTTTGAATATTTCATCTGCTGGTAATACTTTCTTTTTCTTTGACTTGTCTTGTTCGTATTGTAGATATAATTTTTCAAACTCTTTACTGTCCCTATAATAGGCTTCGTATAGATCAGGAACCTCTGCTGGGTCAAACAAAGTGATATCCTCGCCGTGCTTGTAGCGGCGCCAGAACATAGCATTAACTACAACACTATAATCCATTTGTCGTACACGAGTTTCTTCAGTACCTTGGTTGTTCTTCAGAACAATAAGGTCTTCAAACTGATAATGCCAAATAGGAAATGTAACTGTACAACTAGCATTACGAATACCACCTTGGCTGCAACTGCGTAGGTCGCTGAACCATTTCTTCAAGAATGGAATCATACCTGTGTGTTTAATTTCGCCGTTACGAATAGGTGCGCCTAGCGGACGAATACGACCGATCTCTAAACCAATGCCAGCACGTTTACTGGCATACTTGGCCATCATTTCACCTGCGGCGAAAATGCTATCCAGAGTATCGTCGCTACTAATGAGCACACAAGAAGAAAACTGCTTTGTAGTAGTGCCGAGGCCAGCCAAGACAGGGGTAGCAAGAGTGAAATGACCATCGCTGGCACACTCATAATATTCTTTAACATACTTTAACCTTTGCTCCTTTGGTTCAGCATGGAAGGCAGTCGCAGCGGCAATGGCATATCTAACCTGTGGAGTCTCGAAGATTTTCCCTGTGGCTCTATTCTGTACTAGATACTTCTCACATAGTTGAGCAATGGCAGCAAAGGTATAGGCTTCATCTTTGCTATGGTCGATGAACAGGTCAATAATGTTCCATTCATCTTCTGTGTACCACTCGAGTAGTTCGCGTGTGTACATTCCCGAGTCTACATTCTTCTTTACGATTTCATATAACTTAGGAGGCTCATACTCACCATAGACTTCTTTACGTAACATGCTAACACGTTGTCGGCCCGCAACGTATTGATAATTGACGTTATTGATTTCTGGATTTTCTGTTTCGTCGATTAGATTAACCATTGCCTTAAGCAGTAGTTCGTCTATAGTCTGTGTGCTTATACCATCATGTAATTCTATCTGTGCTTTAATCTCTACCATGGACGGACTGACTCCGTCTATTCCTCTACAAGCGTGTGCCACTTGTCTTTGGATCTTCGAAATATCGAGAGGAACACGTTCCCCGTTGCGCTTGACAACTGTAATCATATTGTTTTGTAACCTTTTAAATGCCGAGACTGATATTTACCAGGGGTTCTTTAGTTCTATTATATTTTCAATGAAAAACGAGTCTGGCACTTTTTCTGCCAGTACTGGACCATTATCACTGTAGTTTAATACGGTCTCGTCATTAACATATACTACATTATAATAGCAACTTTTTTGATTATTAACAAGAGTTTTAATTTCAATCTTAGAACTTTTGAACTTATCTGTTAACTTAATTGTCCAACCTATCATTAGGGCTCTGGTAAAATCATCGTACTTGTTTGAAACGATGATATCCCACGGTGTTGGCCAACTTCGCTGATTGAATGGGTCTATGGTGTGATTGAAAGGAATGTATGGAGCCTGTCTCCAATACTCACATACATCTTCAAACGGAGTCAAACTGGTGTTTAAAGATTTTCGAAAGGCGGCCCAGTCAGACAGCCTGTCGTCTACGGATTCATGAAACATTTAAATCGTAACTTCTAAAGTATATTGTAAATCTGTTTGATACGATGAAAAGTTAGATGCAGTTAACCAGACGTAATTTTTAGAACTTCTAGATACATAGTCAGTTGAAAAGATAACCTTATTAGACTCACCCGGTGTTAGTTCCGAGTAGTTGTAATAGTCACTAACACTGGCATATCCGTCTGCTGCTATGTTCAATGTTAACTTGCCTTTTCTACTCATATCACTGTTACTTAACAAATATTCAACTACTACTAACTGTTCTTGGCCAGTTAGAGGAATCTTTAATATTGATTGATCATTTGTAGCCACAGGCAATGTAAATTCTCTAGGCTTGTCACTAATCATCTTAGCATTAGCATTGATAAGAGGATTGTAATAGAAGTCTGAAGTAAATGGTACTTCGGCTCTGTTAAAGTAATCGTTCACAGATACGTTACCAGGCGAGTTAAATGTTAATACAGGCTTAGCCGCATAACTTATCTGATCAGGTGTAGACGATCTGTTTCCTACATAGTAGTATTGGTTCTCGGTGCTAACAACTCTAGAGGAGTTGGTTGCTGTAGTAGTATAGATGGCTTCGTTGAACACGAAACTAAATTTATTTTTAGAAACTAGGATATCATTAGGAACAAAAGAACTTGTGCTAGAAACATAGATACCGTTATTTAGATTAGAAAAACTGTTGCCTTCGATGATAGACTTTGATACTGCACCAGTTTCTTTAATAGCAGTATCAAGCACATTAAAACGACAGTCAACAATTTCTACATCTTTACAGATTACTGTGCTTTCATCGTCTCCGATAGAACCTCTAACTTCAATACCTACTCCGGATGATACATAACCAGTAGTGGTATTGATTGTAGTAAATTCAACGTTTCTAATACGAGGGCGTTCTGTGTTGTCTAGACTAACTAGCGGTGCGCTATTTTCATAGTCTCCGCTGTAGGCTAATGTCATGTTTGCAATTTCTACGTTCTTAGAAGCACGGCCGTCAAACTGCATTGACTGTTCAAAGTGTGCGCCTGTCTTGTCAACGGTTCTAAACATGCTAGTTCCTGCGCTGTCTAGAATTAGTTTAGTTACTCCGGCACCTTCACCAATTAGAGTAACGGAAGGTGGAAGGTCAATAACGCCAGACACATAAAACTCACCAGCAGGTAGTTTTAATGTTCTAATAGTATCCGTTCCGTAGTAAGAGTTTGCGTAGACATCACTAATAGCAGTTTGTAGTAGTTGAGTGATGTCTCCGTTAATTGTTCCTTGCTCAAAGTCAATAAGGTTTAACGCTGTATCTAGTTTGCGAGCGATAGTTGTAGTAGTACTTCTAAAATGTGTGTATTCTAGATTGTCTCTATATCTATATGTACTGGTGCTAGCAGAAGACCCGGTTTCGCCGCCTCCGATTAGATCTAGGATGTTTCTTAGGTCTAAATCAGTTAAAATTCTGGAATTATCGTCAGTATTTGCACCTTCACTTATTCTTTTACCTATGTAAAGATGCTGTGTATCCTGCGCCCAGCCAAATTCACCGGGATCTAGTTGTGGAACCCCTGTTACGTTCTCTTGTCCTCTTCGGACCTGAATTTTTGCAATTTCAATAACGGCCATAAAAATATCCCTACTATAGGGATATTTATGCTACATTTGGATTCAAAACTGCTACGGCTATTACATGATCACCTTCGTGGCTGAGACTTAGTGATATTTGACTATCTCCTATGTACTTAGGAGCACTTCTAGGTTCAAACACTATTTTAGAACTAGACCAGTCCGGCGGTGTGCCTAGGCATTTTATTACTGCTTCGTGACAGGCCCACCACTTTGCGGCTTCTAGGGGAGAAGCCCAAGAAGTATTGAACCGCTCACCTAATCTCGATAGACGACACAACATACTTTCAAATCTCGAAATTCGTGTAATGTCTATGCCAATCATAACTGCCTTTACTGAGTTAGCATCTGCTTGAGACCTTGCATACCAGTTGTATAGTATTCTTGTACTTTATTTAACCAGCGGTTTTCCCAGTAGGTGAATTCATCAGGCCATAGGTCAAACTGTTGATACTGTAGATCTCTACTACACATAAACACATGGCCTTCGTTAATAGTAGTACCATAGACTTCATTGTGTGCTAGTGTATAGGCAACTAACTGGATCTTATAGTCGTCGATCCATTCTTCTTTCTTAGGCTTATTAGTTTGTTTATAATCCATTACACTAGGATTGCCTTTATAAACACCCACTAAGTCAGTAGTTCCGCTGTAAAGGCCCGGAAAGTATAAGCTCTGTTCCATGGCCCAAACTTCGTTGACATCTTTTAGACCATTTTCAATAATGATGTCTGCCATTTTATTAGCCTGGACATGCACGGGATTGTTACCGGGCTGTCTTTGTACCCCAGCAATAAATCTTTCTAGGTTGCTGTGCATAGCAGTACCAACTCCTGCGGCTTCACGAGTAATTTGTGCTGCCTTATCTTCGCCAACACGTTTTTTCCATTCGTTCAACGCAGTCATGTCTTTGGTTGAACTTAGAATTGTAGTAACGCTAGGTAGTGTTTCCCCATCCGGAGTTTGGTAAACACGTTTACGAGTTACAGGATCGTTTACCTGTACACAGTTTTTATATTGGAATCGTTCAATGAACGGAGGTGGGGAATAGATAGTCATAAACTTAATTATAACTACCTGATTCTCGTATGTCAAATATTAGGGGAAAGATTTTTTGAGTTAGCGGAAGCCATTTGATCGATACTAGAAGATCCTGTGGCGCCCGGTTGGGCTGCTTGGTCTTGACTAGTTTCGGCTCCCTGTACTTTGGTATTCAGTGTAACTGTACCGTCATCGGCAACATCTTTAATAACGTCACCATTTGGATCTACACTGTTTTTCAAAGCAATAAGTGCATCTGGTGTGCTGATACCTAAACCAAAAGGCTTTAGTATATTCATCACAACAGGAAAGGGCAGTTTACTTTCCTGCCCTTCTTTGTCTGCTAGGCCTTGCATAACTGCTAAGACATCTCTAGCAGACCCAAGGTCAACTTCGAATAATCTCATTACTTTGCTAACTTAGCCATAATGCTGTGTGCTTCTGCTAGTTTACGAGCTCTACGCTGTTCTTTGCTTTCACGCATTGCACGGCCTGCGGCTTCTGGACCACCTGCGGCTGCATCACTAGCACCGAATTCATCACCTGCTGGTTCTGGATTCATCATGTCAGGACCTGCTGCGTCCATACCTGGCTCTGGTGCCATGCCGGCATCCATACCTGGCTCTGCACCCATTGGCATTTCAGGACTTGCTTCGCCTGCTAGTACAGCAACAGCGGCACTGACTGCTTCGCGTTGTTGAGTTAATGTTTCTAATGTAGCGCTCAATGCAGGAGCAACTGCTTGCTTGAACTGTTCTGCTTCTTGAGCACCGAAGTCTGCTTTGATAGCATCGGCAAGTTCAATCATTGTCTTGGTCTGATACTGACCAACACGTTGCATCCAACTTGTAAAGTCGTTAACCATATCGCCGGCGGCTGTAATAGCCTTGGCCTTACCTTCTTCGTCTTCTGCTAGAAGTGCGGCTAAACTTTCGTTAACAACACGAACATGCTTACGGAAGCCTTCTTCTAACTTTGCTGTTTTCTTTACAGCAGATTCTTTCTTAGCCTTCTTTGCTTTCTTAACGTCGGAGTCTTCACCGCCGTCGGTGAATGTGCTAGACTTACGTGTGTACTGTGTACCTGTGCTAGTTTCTTTCTTGTCGAACTTGCCAGTAGTTTTTTCTTTTTCAGCACGAGCCTTAGCATCAGCAACTGTTGGGAAGCCTTCTTTGACTTTCTTGTCTTTAACTGCTTTCTTCATTGGCTCTTTCTTGTTACCATCCTTATCCATGTCAAGGAAATCGGGCTTTGCGCTCTCTTCGAATGGTTTACCTGCTTTCTTAGCGGCCTTAGCACGGCTACCCCAGACTTCGTCCTTAGGTGCTTCTACTTTGCCGTCTCCGTCGTAATCTTTAGTAGCCTTCTTGCTACCTTGTGGGTGCTTGGCGATCTTAACGCCCTTTTTACCTTCACTTAGTTCGACCATTTTGTCGCGTAATTTTTTGATGTCTTCGCCTAGCATTTCTTTAATCCTTGTGTTTAGCAACTCTAACATTGCCTTGTCTTGTTGGTATGACTCGTTGTGTAATAGTTCATTGAATCCAGAAGCACCTTCGTGCTGAAAAACACGAGTACGTAATTTGTTACGCATGTCTTCTAATTGTTCGCGGTTGTATTTTTCTAGATTAACACGTTTACCAAACTGCTTGGTAAAGTTTTCTTGTAGTTTAGAACTAGAAACCTGTGGTCTAAAATCTGTTGTTTTCATAACGAGTTCCAAAAAGTGGTTATTGTTATTTATACGAGTTGAATCAGTTTTTCATATTTGTTTAACAGGTCTTTCTTGTAGTATTCTTTCTTACTCTTAGCAATAGCGGCTTTAGTTGACATTAGGTCAAAATACTCTAAAGTACGTTGTTTGCTGTTAGACACTGCTCTGTTATGAAGCTCTTCATCAAATAAAGCATAACCGTATCTTCGGTCATTGTCAATGATACTGTTGTCCTTAAATTTGCCCAACGCTAGATTGTTAGCAATAAGGATAGCACTCTGGGGCAGATTGATGCCGGTGACTACTACTTCGTTCTTGGGATCCAGGATCTCAAAGCCCTTTGCGGTTTTAACTATAGTATAGTACCCGACACTAGTAGTTCCGTCATTATTTTTAATTGGGAGAACTACACCTTTCTTTTTTAGGCCTGTGCGAACCTCTTCAGAAAGTTGTTGTATTTTGTGGTATAAATTATTTGGAAGATTTTTCATTTAGATTTCTAATCAAAGTGTTATCATCTTTATCGATCTGGTACACACCTTTGCGTACTAGACCCTGTGCTAACCATTGGTCGTGCTCGTCTAAACTAGTAATCTTTACTGTAGTGTTGTGTTTTTTAACAAAGGAATCTTCCTCGTTAGTGAGAGGAATGGAGGTTCCGCCGATAAGTTGATGGATTCTCATATGCCTATTGTTGATGTCTGTTGAAGTTGCTGTTGCATCTGCTGCTGCTTTTGCTTTAGGCCTACAATCTGTGCGGCAATTTTATCAAGGTCTGTTAGATTAGACTTTGACTGTTGTGTTAGTTGCTGCATCTGCTGTTGCTGTTGTTGCTCTGCAGGGCTCTGTCCCATAGGCTGTTTATTAGCAGTAGGTGCTACTGGTGTGCCAGTTGATGTGGCTGTTGTTGAAGTTGTTGTGCCCGCAGGTGGTGTGACTTGCCCAGGAGGAGTGGGAGCAATTGTCTGTTCGAATAATTCAAATATTTTCATTTTTGTAAAACAACAACTACTAAACCTAAAATACCGGTTATAACAGTTCCTGCGGTTCCTATCATAATTCTAGTCATGCTGTTCTGACTAGTTTCAATTAATTTTTGTAGCTCTGTAAACTTACCTTCAATCTTGGTAAGACGATCGTCTAACGAAGCGTATCTTTGGGCACAAAGGTCAACGTGTGCGGCTAGGTTTTCTTTTTCAACGTCAATTGGTCCTAGATTAGACGACATTAATTAATCTCCTTGGTGTGAGTTAGTTTCCAACAACTCGAATGATAACATTTCTTAGAACGCTATCTTTGCAATTGAACATTGCTCTGTCTATATTTACCGTTTCTTCTAAATTTTTTATTACGGGTACCTGATTGAGGTCTTCAAGTAAACACCCTATTGGGTCACCGTCTTCGGAGGCATACACATTTACTCTATCGGGTCTGAACCTAAAAGTCCATACCTTATGTTTGCCTGTGTACTGACTGCCAAAGTCTAGTCCTTTTAAATCTAGAGTCTTTGCTGTAGGTGCAGAATCGTATTCCATAATACTACGGATCTCTATGCACTGACATAGCGTCATGAAATTTCTATTCTGATCGTACTCTAACTGACTACCTTGATTAGGACGTATGGCTCGCGTCTTTGTAATATCTATCAAGGTTTGAATTTCAATAACTTCCATAATATACCTATATAATATATTTATGGTCAAAAGAAAAGGGACATAAAAATGTCCCTTTGTTCTTTATTCTAAGTTTAGATTAGAATGTGAAAGATGTAACAGATACGCTACCTAGAGCGATACCGTTAACTGTACCTAGTGCCTTGATTGCTGTTTCTAGAGCGTCTGCTGTAGAGCTTTCTTCGGCTGGTAGACCCATACCTAAACCGCTTGGGCTTAGACTGTCAACACCTGTATCTTCTAGAGCAATACGTAGGTCACGGTTAGCACCTGTACCGTAGTTACCTACTGTACCGACCATTGCTACTGTAGCAAATAAAGAGCAAGCGCGAACGACTTGATCAATAACACCGTCAACAACACCAACTTGACCGTTTACAGCGGCTGGGAAGGAAATGTTGAAAAAACTTAGGGTACTTGGACGCTGACTTGGCGCTGCAACTGTACCATTAACACGAGTAATTCCTGCTGACATAATATTTCTCCTTTATCTATATGTCACACCTCGCTCAGAGGTGTTTTTTGTATAGATATTTATCACATTTGGAAAAATATTGCTCAAATGGCCGATTATTCGTCGTCTTTGAGATCGCCTTCGATTATTTTAAGGCTCTTGGCAGTTTCTTTGTTATCGCGTAGTCTGCGTATGCTACGGACAAATTTGTTAGGATCTCCACCTTTGATACTGTTAATCAATCTACGCTCCAACTCGTAAGCATCTTCTGGGCTATATTGCTCTCTTATTACACTTAGAAGGTTAATTGCACTATCAATAACATGTGTTGCACGGCTTTCAATGACGGCTTCACTGTTCTTTTTGATAGATATAGAATTCAATTCTTCTAAAAGACTGCGAGTTGATCTTTTCAAGATGTTTTTCCTTTTTTTTATTTATTAGTTGTGCTCGACAAATATAACATACTTTTTACAGAAAGCAAGTTAGTATCAACTCACTAGAAAAAGTCTTTAGTTGCGGTGCAACAGAGTTTATACTAAATACTCAGTAGAAACCATGAGTTACTACACACATACAGAGGAAATCACAAAATGACAGCGTTACCAATTATTGCTTACATCCAAAAGATGTTTGCTCAAATAACAACTCCAATCAACTACGGCAGCGAGTTAGAGAACTATATCTCTTCAAAGAACCCGCAAAGTACATACGATGTAGAATACTGGACTAACCAGTACGACAAAAAGCAAAATGAAAAAGGATGGCTAATATGAAAAAGATTTTAACCAGCGTTTGGAATTTTTTAGTGGTAGTCGGCGAGGCTAGAGCAGAATACATTAAGAAGTCTCAAATATATAGAGGCTACTGATGCACATAGTCTATAGGTTGCTGCCTAACGAGTATCATCGATACCGGGCACACCTATTAGCACTCGATGAAGAAAGCAGGTATTCTAGGTTTGGGTTTCACACCAAAGACGAAGTTATAAACCAACTTTGCGATCGGTTTGAGTCTAGCCCCCAACATCATAAAATATTCGTAATCGAAGACATCGATCTTAATGTTATTGCTGTCGGACATATCAGCCTAGAAGGCAATGAAACTGAACTAGCATTTAGTGTTCTGAAAGAGCACAGACAGAAAGGTATGGGCGGCGCCCTAATGACACGCTGTATAGAGTGGTGTCAGAACCGTAACATCAAAGGCGGCTGCATGGTCTGCCTAAGTACAAACTCTGCTATCAAGAGACTGGCCAGCAAACATGGCTTACTAGTAAATGATGGCGGAGAGACTCTAGCAAATATTGAGATACCCGATGTTAGTCCAAGCAGTGTCTACAATGAACTAGTAGACAGTAACCTTGCAAGGTTAGACCACCTAGGAAAACTTCAAAGAAAATTTGCCAAGATGATCACATTTCCTTTGCTTTTTAAGTAAAAGAGATATATAATATTACATATACACACAGGAGATACTATTATGTTTTCACCCACATTCTTTATTGACACCTTTCAAGAAACTAAGCGTGTCATTACCAATAAGATCATTACAGATCCTACACTAAACAAAGCCGCACATAACTATATTGATGCCCAGACTACATTTGCAAAAATGCTGGCTAACAATGCTATGGACGTTACTAAGTACAGTGTAGATTCTATCAGCAAAGTTTTATTTCCACAGTCCGTGGAAGTAACTAAAGCAGCCAGAGCTAAGGCTACTAAAGCAGAAGATTCTGCTGAAGCTCAATAAGACATACACACAGAAAAGGAGAAAAACATGTCTGAATTCAATACACCTAAAATGCCCGAAGTTAAATTCAACAAGAATGGTTACGAAATCCGTACAGATATTCTAGCAATGGCCAAGGATCTAGTACAGTCCGAATATTCTGTTAAGTTCCAGGGTTGGGAAATGAGTACAAAGCGAGACGAAAAAACTGGTCAAATCGTTAGCACTGTTGAAATGCCACAATTTCCAGGACTTGACAAAGTTCTAGAAACTGCTGAAAAGATGTACAGTTTTGTCAACAGCGGAACTAAAAAATAAATATTAGATTATAATTAAATTTTATTAGTGGCGTAGCCTAAAAATATATTATAGTAGAAAGAAACCCCGGGTAACTCCGGGGTTTTCTTATATGCGCTGTTCGATGATTGACCAGTCTATAATCTTCCACTGGTTGTTTAAGTATGCTTCTTTGTCGCTTTCGTAGTCTAGCGCCCAAGCATGTTCCCACCAATCAATAAGTAGAACAATGTCGTTCTTAATTTGATGGTTTGCAATCTTTTTAATCTTGCCATCTTTGGCTAGATAGACCCAACCACTGCCCTGTATGCTCATTGCTTCTTTAAGGAACTTGGCCTGGAAGTCTTTAAAATCTGCATAGTGTTCGTTGATAAAATTTAAACAATTACCAGTAGGTTGGTTGCTATTTGTTGGGTTAGTAAACTGACTAAAGTATTTGGCATGTAGGAAAGCACCTGCTTCGTTAAAGTCTAGATCGCCTTCCCCGGCATTGAATCTATCGCAGTAGGCCTTGTATAACTTACCATAATGATAAGTCATTGCACGTTTGCTAAGACTGCGTCCAAGTCCGTCTAGCGCATAAGGTAACTTTATACGCTCTAGGGTTTTAGGTATTTTACCTTCAGCAATTTGTTTTATGAAATTATACATGGGTAAATATTAGGTCAAGTGGTCAACTGGACATCCGAGGATTCTGCGTCTAGAACTTTTCCAGTTTTTGCTAGGCACAGCCAATGTGGCGAAAGGATAAATCGGCACTTGACACTCATTTCTTCTTCTTTGCACGTCCGGCTTTCATGTTAGCCATCCAGTGTGCAAGTTGTCCTTTACGTCCGCCCTGCTTGGCAACCTTGCGTAGTGTACTTACACTAGCCTTAGTAGGAACTCCATGACGCTTACTGTCGCCTTTGTCCTGTGGGTTACGTCCGTCTGCAAAGTTTTCTGCAACAATAGGACGATCGCCTAAGTATTCTGGATATTGTTTGTTGAAGTTACGCATAACAATACCTGCCATAGCGTTTGCTTCGTTTTCAATAGGACTACCAGTGTCGCCGGCGTCAGGTCCTAGTCTATGCTCTTGCCCTTGCTTATAATGCTGTAGTTCGTGAGCAATAGTTCTAAGAATATCGTTAGGATGACGGTTTGCTAGAGCAACTTCTAGTGTCTGTTCGTCGTTGTTGTAGCGACCAAACGTAGGTTGATGTGTATCTTTGATATGCATAGCAAAGATTATTCTAGGAAGACTATCTAATTTTAGAATCTCCATGCATAGTGGCAAGAAACGTTGGAACATTTCCACGAATCTTTCTTTAGATTCACTAACTGATGTAAATTCTTTTGCTCGCATAATAGTATATTTAGTGCTCACTTCGGTAACGAATGGCGTTAAGTTACCAGGCAGCAGCCGCCCAAACACCCGTAAAGATTAACGGTCCTAAGGGTGTGTTATTCTAACCACATGGCTACAGCGACTGCTAGTGCAACGGTTGCAAGCAAAGGCCATATGCCAAAAAAATACCAAACAATTGCAGGTACAATTACCCAGCAACTGTGATAGAGATCAAACCACCAAGGTAAATCACGGGGCTGTAGGGATTTATTGGACGGTCCCATTCTCCCTCCTGTTGCGGATATACCGGGTATTCATTCTCTCGTTCGCCCATTACTGACACCAACTCTGTTTTGCGTCACCAAAGTATTCACGAGCAAAACCATTACGAATTAGTTCGGCACGTAGACTTACGCCATTTAGAATGAGGTCTCCCAATACACGGCCACCAAACTTATCCCATCCATAGAGAACGACTTGATGTTTCTGTGTAGTTGCAACTGCATTCTTAGTGAAGGCTGTTGCGGCTTGGCCTCGCTGATCTTCTGAAGGACATTGGGCACGGAATCCTTTTTCGGGTGTGTCAACGCCAAAGACTCTGATAGCCAATTCTGGCTTGAGCGGAGCAGGTAGAAAGGGTGCGGCGATCACAACAGTGTCTCCGTCATTTACACGAATGATCTTTGCATCATAGGTAGCACCTTGTGGTGTCTTTTGTGCTAGGGCAGGTAATGCCGCGGCTGCTAATAATAGGGTTAATAATAGTTTTTTCATAATGTATTTACTTAATAAATCTCTCGCCACTGTATAGCACAGGCTACATCAGCAGTTAATTGATTGCCAGCAAATATAGTGCTAACAATAACTAGATAAACCTCACTGTCGGTACTGTCAATGTTTTGGCTGATAATGTTTTTCTTTGCCGAAGTTAGAGATCCTGTGGCCACTGGGCTAAGACTATTTTGACTCGATCCGCTAGGCACATACCCTGAAGCAAAACAATCAACATTAGCCGCAGTAAATGCTGTGGCATTTACACAGTATTCTACGCCACTGTTAACATCAGCACTGGTCCATACCAGTCCACCTACATCAGTAGTACTTAGACTAGCGGCACTGGGCAGTTTAACAACTTCATAGACAATAGGTTCTGTCTTAGCAAACAGACTCAGACTCGAAGGACGAACACTTAGTCTGTTTGGATAATCATTAAAACTATTCTTTAGTCTAATGGCAATCAAAGGAAAACGTGTCTGTCCAGGTGTAGGAGTAGCACGAGCATTAGAATAAACACTCCAGTCAATGCCAGACTCTACATATCCGCCTTCACTCATTACAGTGGAACAGATTTGATCCATGACTCCGCCTGTGGTAACTCCTGTATTGCGTATTTCACAGCGAACAGGCAAATTAGGATTGCTTATATAAACAGTGGGCAGAACATTGCTATGATAATATTCGTGTGCTGTTATCGATACTCCGTTGTGTACGAATCCGCAACGAACACGACCAACGCCCAACCACTGGAAGTCTATCCAGGCTAACTGTGTTTTAGTAATATCTAATTTAAATCCGCTAGGACCTGTTCCGTCGCAGGGATCTATGTTCCACTCGCTTTGCGGCACACGGCGTTTATAGGTGTAAGGTGTACCGTTAACTGTAGTAGAATAATTTGCTTCGCTAGGACTGCCCCCTACATAAGTTCTAATGACCCAGTTTAGTGTTTGTGTAGTAGTACTGACTGTAGTACCGTCTGCTGTGTCACTGCCGACTTGTTCAAAATAGATACCATCATTGGCATCAAAATATCCTGTTCGTTTAGTAACATTTCGATGCGGAGCATAAAAGTTTACTGAACTATAGATAAGTTGACTCTTACCTGGTTGGTAATGATGATAGAATTTAGTTTGGTGTATGGCGTAACTGCTGGTACTAGACGATGTTGCTAATCTAGCACATGCTTGATCAGCATAGAATGTCACTGTTCCGCCGGTAGATGTGCTGTCGATGAAGTTAGGATCTATAGCATAGATGTGTTTGTAGTCACCTAGAGTAAACAGTTCACTAACGCGAGCACGACCAAATGCATCTGGATTAGCACCTGCTACCGAAACTTCACCGTCAATAGTGGCATTGATATTTCCTGTCACTGTCCAAGGATTTGTTCCTTGATTAACTGTAACTGTATTTGCCACATTTACTGTAGATGTAAAGTTACTGGCTACAATTGTCCCAGTTATGTTCCAGGGATTTGTTCCTTGATAAACAGTAGAAGTAGTAGGAAAGTTAGTTATCGCAAAACTGGTATTACTAATTGTAATAGTTTCTAATGCGGCCAGTGTTGAACTGCTTAAATTTACAGTATCAACAATAACATCTCCTTCTAAGGTTATGCCATCAACATGCACACGAGCAACAGGTTGCCCTGTGCTATTATATTGCATGACCTTATGAATATTTAGAAGATTACTCTCCTGCGGATGTTCATAGGCTGTGCTGTTATTAGCATAGCGGTCTTGTGCCATTATTAATCTGCGTCGATTACAGTAACGTAGGTAGCGCCACTTGGGCTAATTAGTGCAACGTGTGTTCCTACAGTAACATTAAAATCTACTGTAGAATTTGCAGGAATAACACAACTAGAAGTAGATGCAACTGCTGTGCTAGTTCCAAATGCTAGGAACGGAGATTGATTGCCTGTTAGAACAGTTAGGCGTCTGCCCTGTAGTGGTGTGCTAACGCTAGTGCCGCCTACTAATAATGTTGTAAACTTTGCTGTTCCGTCGTTTGTATATAATGTATGATATCTACTCATTGCTAATCCTTATTTCTTTGCTTGAAAATTTGGGTACATACTAACACTATCCGATCTAATATCTGCTGGACTTTTAACACCAATTCCACCAAGGCCGGCGGCAGTTGTTACCGATGCAATATCCTTAACATGTGGGTTAGGACTGTTGTCATACATTGTTGCAAAGATCTCTTTAAAAGACGTTGCAATTGGTTCAGGTGCTTGCTCTAGTTCTTGCTGTTGCTCACACTCCAGTTGATCTATTAGATCAAGTACACCTCGGATAATTTCAGTTGCTCTCATAATATGTTATTTATAAAAGAGAAAAGGACCCTAGGGTCCTTTTACTCTTCGGTTAGTAACTTATTAGAAACTAAATGTTAGGCCTAAACCAAACGCTTCTTCTTTAATAGTCTGGTCACTACGACTAGCATTAAAGTTAACTGCTACGTTTTTAGCAATAGGTAGGCTATAAGTAGCAAATGTTACAGTCTGTTTGGTACGTGGACCATCTTCAGTGCTGCCAACACGGGTCTTAACACCTGCAAGTGCAAAACCCGGGCCAACTTTAACACCGTAAGTAGCGCCAACTAAACCGTACTGGTAAGATGCGCCATTGCCGCCGTTAAAACCATTGTCGTGGCCAACGCCAACGAATGGGCGTACACCGGCAAAACTCAATTTGTTGTTAGCCGCAGTAACTTCTAGGCTGTTTAGAAGGCCGCCGCCATCAACTTGTGCAGTGCGGGACTGTAGGTTAAGTTGGTAATCACCAAAACCTTTACCTGCTCGGACATATTGAGCTGTGCTGTCACTTGCGCCGTTACGACCACGTACTTGATCTACATCAACAGATACAAAATCTGCGGCAAATGCTGTACTAGATGCTAGGGCTAAAAGTGCGATAAGTTTCTTCATAAATTTTCCTTTAAATTATGTGTAGAATATTTAATCAGTGTTACTACTGACCGATAAATTTCTACACAACATAAAGAATATAACAGAAGTATTAAACAGGGTCAACCTTTTCGGTAAACTTAAATTTTCTTAAAGTTAAAGGCTATGCTGATTCTTGTATCAGTACTTGAGTTGGGCAAGACTCTATGTTCTAAACTGCCCGGAAATACTAGAAGATCGCCCGGTTTAGGTGTATCACGCCAATATGAGCCGCCCTGCCTAAACTCTATATCGCCCCCGGGAACCTGTACATACAGCACACTAACCTTGTGCCAACGACTATGCGTGTGCCAACCTGTATATTCGCCCGGTGTGTTCACATTAAACCACCACGAATCTATTGCTCCTTCCTGTGCTTCTACTGCCCTATATACACTGTCAAACCACGAAAAAGGCTGGTCAGTGTATGTCACACTTTGCCAGCCTCTCGTTCCTCTATCACGGGGATCTAGATCGCGCTGATGTTGGATCTGTCCAGCAAGATCTCTAGGTAGGTCTATCATCACGGAGCATCTATTGCCCAGTACGCACTAGCACCATAGTTGAGATAACTTGAGCCGTCAAAATACAAACTTCCGCCCACTGACGGCTGTGTAAATGTCCAGGTGTAGATACCAGCGGCTGGAGTAAAGTTTACATCAATTCTAATGTAGTTTCCTAGGTCATAGGCATTGCTAGTCACTATGCCTGTTTGACCAGCACCGTCGCTAACTGTCCATCCTGCCTTGACATTTAATAGATCACTGTTGTAGTAGACTCCAGTGAAGTCGATATTACCAGGCCCTGCCCCATTGCTGGCATTTATGTAAGGGCCGGTCGTAGTAAATGGAGTGTCGCTGCTCCAAGTCACTGACCCTGTTTCTGATGCTATTGCTGTTTCGGCACTATTATAAAATTCACTATTTTGATTCAATGCGGGCAATAGGAACACTGAACCCGTAGCGAGTTGTAAAGGCGCTGTCGGTGCTGTGAATTGGCTAGTGTATTTGGCCACACCTTTCATAATGTGTAGATTGGTGATATAGCCCTTGAAGTCGCCCGCACCCGATTCACCAGTGCCCACATATAATGGTACATTGGTTCCAGTTATCCGTTCGGTGCTGACAATGTCTGAAGTATATTGTGTGCCATTGATGTAGCCTCGGATCACACCGCTACTACGCACATAGGCTATGTGACGCCATCCTGCTCCGATATGACTCTGTGCAGTGTTGTTGACAGCATTGTTATTGACCCAAAAGTAGTCATTAAGACCACTTTCGTAACTTATAGCCAACTGTTGTGTAGGATATAAGCCCACTGACCAAGGACGCGGATTATTGTTGTTGTTTTCAACCTTCTGCCACCATTCGACAGTGAAGTCTGCTGGAGGACTACCGCCACCGGCGGAGCCTGCTGTCATTAATATCTGTGATATAGGCATAGTGTCTCCTTAGTCTGGGGTAACATTGCCGGAAATCATCCAAGACTCAATGCCAATCTTTAGCAGTGTAGCAACACCGTATGGTGCTAGATCAAAATAACTATAGAACCCATCACCAGCCAACATTACTTCAATACTACCGCCTTCTTTGTCAATGTCGATAATATTGCTGCTTCTGTTAACAATGGTAATCACAGTGCCTATAGGAAACGGAACACGAGCGTTGTAAGGGATTATAATACTGTCATCGGATCTGTCGCATAGGATGTGATGTCCGCGATCTTTCATACTCAATGTATAACGCTGTCCAGTATAAATGCGTTGCGGGATGTCTGTAGCACTGGTGCTCTGCTTTGATCCATCGGCAAACACAATACTGCCACCATCTGTATCACGAACAGGTTCAACAGTCAACCCTGGGTAGTAACTGTCAACATAGAAATCACCTGTGCCCACTGTGACTGTGGTTCCAGTGTTGATGTAGGGATGATTGCTATCGGCTAACGGACCAGCATGGTTGTTTTCGGATTCTAGATCAACTTCCCCAACAGTAAAGTTTTCGTCTTCAATGCCAGTTGACAGCCAGTTACTGGTTTCGTTATTGACATCAACATAACTGAATGAACCATGTTCGCCTGTGCCCGAACCGTCTAGGGGTAATCGAACTGCTAATCCTGATTCATAGTTGTCAGTGTCAAAATACGCACCAATATAGAAACTGTGGGCATCTGTAGTCAATCCACGAGGTGTAGTAAGGTAAGTGTCGTTATTGGTAGTAGCAGTTAACCAACGCTTATAAACAACTTCGCCATTAGGACTGAATCTGATTATTTTAATACCATCATCGTCGGCGAAATTGTAGTAGGCTTCAGAGATTACTATCAGATCACCATCGGCTGTGCGAGCAATACAGGTGTCGTCATCGCTGTTGGTTATACGCTGCCATTTGATATTACCACTGGCATCTAGTTTAGTAACTACTGTGTCGCCGTCGTCGTCACTATAGTGTGCAACATAGATGTCTGTACCGATGGTTACCACACTTCTAGCATAGCAATCGTCGTCTTGATCGTTAAGTTGACGAGTCCACAGCAGAGTACCTTCACTGTTAAACTTATAGACTACGGCAAGATCTTGAATAGTATTAGTACTGGTCGATACGGTTCCAGCAGCCTTGCCCACAGCAATGATGTTGTTGCTGGTGTCTAATGCTACAGAACCGATTCTATCCGAGTAGTTGACCACTGTACCAAAAGTACGCTGCCATGAAGGAGTAATCAACACAGATTCTTCGCTCAATGGATAGGTAATACTCCAGGTACCTGTGCCGGCAAAATCAACTTGTGTAGTTGTTTCAAACTTCCAAGTTGTTGATTGTGCAGTTCCAGTGAATTCATGTGGGTATTGAACCTGTCCGCCGCTGACACTGACTCTAACAGTTAGATCGTTAGCAGGCGTTGTGCCGCCCAGACTAGTACCAGGGATCACTATGAGATCGTTTTCTACATAGTTTGAACCGCTGACGGATATACCATAGTTCCAATAGTTGGAATAGTTGTTGTTGCCGTCTCTAGAACTTTCATATGACAGAACAAATCCACTGCCTACTTCGTAGTTAGTACCTGCAACTGCTGTGTAGGTAACAGTTCCAGTATTTGCGGCTGTTCCACTATTACTTACTTGATTAATAACTCCACCCGCTTCAACAGTTTGTACTGTAATAACCATATCGTTATCGGGTGTAGCACCACCTAGATCTGTACCTAAAATCTTGATCTTGTGTCCTGGTAGATAGTTTGTGCTAACAGTGCTGGTAGAAATACCAGCACTATAAGTTCCATTACCGTTGTCGATAATGTCAAATGTAGCACCACTACCTTCTTGTGTAGTACCGGTTAGACCTGTATAGCGTTCAATATAGGCAATACTTTCAAATACGCTAAATCCTGTACCGCCGATCTGCCAACTAGTACTTGGCTCGACATTAACAGCACTTCTTAATATAAGGATTGTGCCTGTGGTACTGCCAGATTGTGGAACTACCTCAAGTTCATCGGCAAACTCACCTAACTTTTCTCCTCCCAGTACATAAGTTCCAGTGCTGGTCCAGGCCATGTCATGTAGCACAACATCAGCAGTAGAATCGCTGAATTTTTCGTGATCTAAAATACGACCAGTATCCTGATCCATGGTGACTAAAATACTATAGGTGTATTCGCCATATATTTCAGCCAAGACCATGACATTGCCAGTGGTAGGATGTAGGCTAACGGCCCAAGCCCAACCACCGTCACCGCTATCTTCCTCAATGGTAATACCCCACAATCTGTCACCTTCCGGCGAGATCTTCATTACAAATGGTTGACTGCGACCACTGTCTCTACCAGCAAGATACAGGTTACCAAACGAGTCCACTGCGGTAGCACGAGCCATGATGTCGTCGTCATCGTTGTAGGTCTTGCCCACAGCCATGAAGTAGCCTACTTGCGACTGTGTTAACTTAATGTCGCCGTCGTTGGGCACAGTCAATGTGCCATCAGCACCAAACTTATACTGATAAGACTCGCTGTTGACAATACGGTTGGACACACGAGAGTTAGCGTCTGCTGTTAGTTCAGCGTCTTCTGCTAGAATTGTTTCAGAGTAGTTGGCAATAACCAAAGGACTGTTAGATGCTTCGTGTGTAACAAAGCGTCCAGGAATACGGCTTTCGGTAAATGATAGATCACCTATGGTCAGTTCTGTTCCATCTGTGGGTAACTGTACTACAAAATAATCTGCTTCTTGATCTGCTGAACCGCCATAGGCTGTTGGACCACTATTTGTACTACGGCCGTAACCGCTGACCGCAAACTTGTCACCAAATACTGCCACAGCCTGCCCGATGCCATAATCGCCACCGTCAAAGTCTTCTTCGTCTATTTGTGCTACATCAACATAGCGTTGCCAAACAACAGCACCTTGGGTATTATAGCGAGCCACGACTATTTTTCTGCTGCCATATCCTTCTTGTTCAAGTTCACTTTCTTGAGCAAAGTTTCCAGTGGTCTTATTAGCAAATGTTATAGAAGATAGATAAACATCACCTGTATCAGTGGCTGTTAAGCCTGCTATAACACTGCCGCAGGGTCCTACTATTCTACGAGTCCACTGTACAACACCGCTGGAGTTTAATTTAACTAGTACGGCTGCGGTTCTACTAGTAGTTCCGTTGGCACTATTGACAACATCAACATTATATGTGCCCACAGCGTAGACATTGCCCAGTGCGTCACTGGCACAGTCGCCGCCCGCCATATCATAACTATTATCAGTTTCCAGGCTCTTTGACCATACGCGATCTAGATCTTCATCTAGTTTTTCAATGAACATCTTGTTCTTGCCGTCATTAACATCATCATAATAATAACCAGTGACATAGACATTTTGGTCACCGTCAACATCGATGCCTGTAACTGCTACTACCTGATCTTCTTCAGCAAGTGCCAGTTGTTTCTTGATTTGTACCGATCCATCTGTGCTACTGATCTCCATTACCAAAGCAAGATTTGGTGCTGGGATTTCTCCGGTTACTCCTGTAACTGCTAGGGCTATTGTACTAGAACTCTTTTCTTCTATGTAGGCATCGAATGACATAACCGGACCAATGTCGTAGTTTTTTTGCCACTGTATAGCACCTGCGGTACTGAACTTGACCACTGCAACTACTGGTGCTTCTGATCTTCCTAGAGTAATATAAGCACTGTCACTGCTGTCTACGGCCAATGCTGTTGGAAAAACATCAGTAAAGGACTTTTGCCAAGCAACTGAACCAGTGGCTGTGTATTTGGTAATAACTGCAACTGAAAATCCTTGACCAGCCTCAGATTTAGTCAACGCATATAGATTGCCCTGGCTGTCATAACGCTGACCGCGTGGTTCAGTGTTATAATCTTCTCTACGCTGTGTAGCAATCCAGTGCTCTGTGCTACCTGCTGTGATTACGACATTGCCTTGGTCGTCTAGGGTATCACTACCGGCATGTGGTAGCAGTGCCCAGGCTGTAACACCGTCACCGTATTTGACTTTGCCAGTGTCTGTTTCTAAACCTGGCTCACCTGCGGCTAGGATTGGATTATATTCAAGCCAGTTAGCGGCTGAGTCTCTGCGTAGTTTAATTCTTGTTGTCATTTTTATTGTGCTCCGTTACCACCGTCTAGGGTGCTATTAAAAGTTTCTGTGTCAGCGAATCCGCCAACTGCCGTATAGTATGCTCGGCCTGCTGCTGTGGGAACAGCGTTGGACCAATGTGTGCCTTGCCATTCGTATGTCACACCGTTATCTGCTAGATATTCCTGCCCTAGAGTAGGAGTTGTTGGAAATGTTATTGCCATAGTCATATTTATATTACTCCGCTGTTAGCCAAGTACTAGCACCGCCACCGCCTACAAATGTAGGAGTTACTGGCTTGTCTGTTAGGTCATTGTAACTGTATGTACCACTCCACGCTGTAGTTTGAGTAGTATTATCGTTAAATGTCACTGATTCCAGTGTAGGGTTTGTATCTGGCGGTGGTAAAACTGTAGGACTAGCATCAACCCATTGGTCATTGTAAGCAACATAAGTTCTTGCTTCTAGTGTATTGAACCATTGTGTTCCTGTAGTTGCTCTAGGAGCAATATCAGATACTGTTACTGTACCAATAGCAATATCGCCCTGTACTGTGATATTACCTGCGGTGTTGATTGTGATAATCGGATTGCCGTCAACTGTGACATAGTTGTCTTGGTTAACACCTAACGCCACGCCGCCAATGTAGACTGTGCCTGTGCCAACATAGATACTACGCCACTGGCTGCTTGTGCTACCTAGGTCATAGGCTAGGTCAGCATCGGGTAGTAAATGTCCAGGTGCAGTTAATGTACCATCTACTCCGAATTCCCAAGTGTTGCTAACAGTACTACCGGTAGAGAATCCTGTTACTATTTGAACAGTTCCAGTAGTTGACGCTAGTGGGGCGTTAACTGCTATGCCCGCGACTTGTGCTTGTGTAGTCGTTGAACCTAAACTTGAGATGTCGTCAATCCATTGTAAGCCAATTGCTCCGAGCTGTCCTTGAGTAATAACAGATACAAGAGTACCGGTGCTTCCTACAATACTATCATTACTAATACTTAAATTGCCGCTTGGAAATGTCAGTGTACCATCTGTACCAAATGTCCAAGTTGGCCCAAAC
>JACCED010421529.1_pt1 | contig 37839 bp, 39 predicted proteins | sample 7455021 | NCBI WGS metagenome assembly JACCED01 (sample SAMN15323456, study PRJNA562643) | freshwater metagenome | isolation source: river surface water | place: USA:Blue River Watershed | collected 2017-08-19
ATTAATTTAGGAAAAGGTGGTTTGGATAATTATGGTATTTTACAAAGTGTTTGTGATAATTCCAATCGAATACATAGAGATGATATAGTTTTAATTGGTTGGTCATCGCATCTTCGTTTTAGAATAGTAAATGATTTCAATAACTGGCAATCCATTGTACCAAATGTTGATATAAACGAAATGAATTTACAACATATATCAGAAATTACTATAAACGAAATGTTAGTAAATAGGAATAGTAGTTTGTATATAAACGAAATTCAAAGTTGGATAAAGTTATTAGATTGTACTTTTCCAAATAACATACTCATACATTGGTCACCATGGGGTAATGGTATAGCACCTAATTATTTTAAAAACATAGAAACTATTGAAATGGAAACAGGCGGTAGTATATATGATAATCACTATTCAGAAAAAGGGCATAGGGATTTAGCGAATGAATTCATTTATATGATTAATAAAAATTTAAATAAAAAACTTATATAATTAATTTGGAAATGTGAATAATTATTAGTATATTTATACTATCCATAATTCCGTTACAATGAACTCCAAAGCGTTATCCAAATTAGAAAAAGGTTATATCCAATTAGATTGGAAAGAATACATTAACCGAGTAGAACTTACAAAAGACCATATGGAAACTATCATCGATATGATTGATGTTTTCAAAAATAACAAATCAGCCAAAGAATTGGTTGTATTTCGTTTTCAAGGTATCCCAGCGTATATAACAATTAAAAGAGAGGAATTTAAAGAATTATTGGATTGGATGTATAAACATATGCTAAACAATGAATTTTTTGAAAATTGTAAAAGAATTAATGATTTAATGAAATTACTATGAGTAGTACCCCAATTGATATAGTAAGAGCGTGGTGGATTGCAGCTAATCCAACACCAGAACAATCGGAACTTGCACAAAAGAGATTAAACATTTGTAAGAGTTGTGATTCAATGGTTGATTCCGTTGTGTTTGATAAAAAGTGTGGCGAATGCGGATGTCCTATTGGTAAGAAAATATTTACACCGGCATTAGGTACTTGTGATTTGCATAAATGGGATAAAGTAGAAGGGTTATGATAATTTATACAAACGGATGTTCACATACAGCCGGTCATTGTATGAAGCGTGCACAAACTTGGCCTCATTTAGTAATGAGAAGTTTGATAGGTAATATGGGATATTCTAATAATGTTACTCCATCGACCATTAAAGGAGGTTCTAATGTATTATATAATCAGGCAATGCATGGTGCGGGAAATGATTATATATTTCATAAAAGTTTAGAAACTATTTTGGCATTGATTCGTAGTGGAAATAAACCTGATTATGTAATCATTCAATGGTCTGGTCCGAATAGAAGAATGCATTCGGATATAGATGGTAATTATGTTTTTGTTAATCCATGGGATAATGCACATTTAGGAGTTAAGTTTGAACCAATGGGTAGTCAACACACTCTACATTATATGTTTTCCTTACAAGAAATTTTAAAAAAATATAATATAGAATATTGGTTTTTTAATTATATGGAGTTATCTAAATTAGCTAGAAAATCTAATATATATTCCGAAATGGATTTAAGTAGATTCATAGATTTTGGAATCAATGATATTCTATTTAATGGATTAAGGGAATATTTCTTATCAAAAGATATGTGTTGCGATGAAGGAGGGCATCCAAATCAAGATGCAAACTATATAATAGGTCAAAATATTGTAGATAAAATTGGAGGTAAGATTATGGATAAAAACGATTTCTACAACATACCTGTGATATGATAAACCGCTTTGGGGTTTGAATTTTAATTTAATTTATACTTATATAAAACAAACTATAACAAATGAAAGGAACATTTTTTTCCGCAGATTTTATAAAAGATTCCAATGATAATTTGAGATTAATGGAAGTAAATACCGATACTGCATGTGTAGTAAAGGGTTTAGATTTTTTAGATTTCTCACCATTTATTGAACTATTATCTGGTTCAAATATATCAGAAGTTCATGTCATATATAAAGATTTTCAAGCTGATATTGTAAACACTTTATCTCAAAGTTTATCTTTAGATGCACCATTTGTAACTACCTTTAATAAAACTTTAGAGGAATCGGCTACTATATATCCAACAAGTATTACCGATTCATCATCTAAATTTATATTAAGATTAGCATACGATGAATCATCTATTTTTGATTCGGAATATGCTAAAAGTGCATTAGGTCCTTTACAATTATTTGCAGAAAATAATGATACTGGTTCAATTGTTGAATTTGCATTTTCATCATCAATACAAGATTTTGAATTTGATAATATTCCGCATACATTTAATTCACCAAATATGCCAGATGTTGCTATCAAAGATATGGCGCAAACTACTACACATCCAATTTCTTTCTATAAGATAGGAAATTCTACCGATACGGATGAAAATAGATGGAGTGCATTTAATGGTACTTTAGGTGAGAATGATTTAACTTTAAAATTCTATGAAGATACGAATGAAACGAAAGTTAAATCAGTTCGTTCTTTCAATATCATATATGGTGCTAATTTGGATTTATTAAATGTAGGAAACTATGTTGCTGAAGGATTATTTGATAAACCAACTACAATTGAATATGATGATAATGTTATAGCAAATGAGATAAATGTTAAACATTATTATGAATTAACTACTAACCATCCAAAATTTGCTAATGTATACAATTGGGGTGGTATATTTGAAGAAGAAGAAATTATTAAAGCAGATGGTACATCGGTATTGATAGGTAGTGCATCTATTGGAGATGAATTTAAATCATATTTTATAAATGGTGCACCTGATACGGATATAGTTAGTGTATTTATGGATTGGTCACATTCGGGTTCCGAATTACCATCAGGTTCATATGCAACTAGTTCTGTTTTAATTAATAGAATAGAACAACCATTAACATATAATATCGCATTCCATTTAACAATGGAAGATGGTTCTACATTTAGAGCATCAGGCGCTGTACATCTTTTAATTTATGATAATGATTTGGATTGTATTAGATATGAATCTATACTACAATTGGATGCAGCTAAACATAAATTAATCAACTTAACGGGTGGATTAATCAATATATCATCAATTGTGATGGAAATATTAGATGGTGATTATAAAACATACATCATTGATATGGAAACATCCGATACTTACTTCCTATCAAACGGAGAGTTAAGTGTTAAGATTGTTACTCACAACTGCTTCCCTGCAGGTACTAAAATTACTTTAGCAGATGGTACTCAAAAGAACATTGAAGATTTAACAACCAATGATAAATTATTAACTTGGAACGAATTAACAGGTGATAAATCAGAGGGAACTATTGGTTCTATTCAGAAAAAAATAGAACATTTATTGATTCAAATTAAAGGTGAAGATGGTACTCAAATTAAATCAACCGCTTTACATAGATTCTATTTAAAAGGAAAAGGATGGACTCCAGCGCAAGATATAATCGTTGGTGATGTTTTGGTAAATCAAACTGGCTCTGAAATATTAGTTTCTGAAAAAGAATCTATTTTAGGTGAGGTTGAAGTTTATCATATTTTAAATGTTAGAGATAACCATACATATTACGCTGAAAACCTATTAGTTCACAACTTTAAATATGGTGGTGGTTCTTGTTTTATAGCAGGAACTAAAGTAACTATGGGAGATGGTTCTGAAAAGAATATCGAAGATGTAATCGAAGGCGATGAAGTACTTTCATTCAATGAATCTACTTTACAAAATGAAGTTAAGAAAGTAATTGGTTTAAAAACTCCAATTCACAATGATTTAGTTAAATATGAATTTGCTAATCAAACTTCAATAGTATGTACATTTGACCATCCATTCTATGTTGGTAATTTAGAATTGGCATCATTTACTCCATTCTTAACTAACAAACGATATCAATTGGATAGAGAGGTTAGACAAATTAAAGCAGGCGATATGGTGTATTTATCTAATGGCGTTAGTAAAACAGCCATCAAAGATATTATCGAATTAGATGAGAAAGATACTCAAACATATATTATCACAATAGAAGATAATCATAATTTTTACGCTAACGGAATATTAGTACATAATAAATAATATAATATGGCACAGGTATATAAAACATTTACCAAAACTGATTTAGATAATAAGCAAGTTGTAGCTACAACTCCTACTATTAATCAAACAATCAATACAATATTGAGTAACTTTATACAATACATAAAAATAAAGCACTCTTAATTAAAATATTTTAAATGGTTATTTTTTCAAAGGAAGAGTGTGAATACATCAAATCCTTCTATTCCCAATATACTGAAATAGATGGTATGAGTACTCACACTCTTAATAATTTAGAGATAAAATTCAGAAAAGGTAGTGAAGCCAAATTTGTTATTATAGAAGATGATTCATTACGAACTTTCTTATTAGATAAGTTAAAACCTTTAAAAGTAAAAAGCATACCAACCATTAAAATAATGAAGTATGTTAAAGGTGGTAGATTGGCAAAACATCAAGACTTTGCCAGATATGGAGTTGACCCAATTTTCAAAACACTATTAGTTCAATTATCGGATTCATCAGAATATATTGGTGGCGATTTAGTTGTGGAAAATACACCGCAATCAAGAGTAATTGGTTCGGTATATACACTATCACCTACAGCGGAGCATGAAGTTACATTATTGGAATCCGGCGAACGATATTCTTTAGTTTTATTTCTATATGAATCGGATTTCGATATTCAAAAATCAATGCTGTAATGGAACTATCTAACGCCAAATTAATAATTGATACTTTCAATTCAAAAGATTGGAGTGAAAATTATGAATTTCATTGTGAAAATTGGAAAAGAAATATTTGGTTTAAAATTGGTAATATCAAAGAATTTCAATTTGTTAAAGAATTGATAAATACCGATTTAAAATGTATTGATGTAAATTATAATGTTACCAATTGGATAACATTTTTAATTTATAAAAAAGATGATTTTTTTGGTATTCATGCTGATGATATTTTTGATTATAAAAATTCAAATAAACAACTTATCTATACCGGTGGTTATATTTTAAATAATGATTTTGAAGGAGGTGATTTTATTATTGAGAATAAAAAATTAGAAGTTAATGTAGGGGAATTATTTTTATTTAAAAGAAGTGCAAAGCATGAAGTTTTAAAAATTAAAAATGGTGTAAGATATAGTTTGCATTTTGGAGTAGAAGAAAAAATAAAAAAATCAATAATTTAATGTTTAAGACATATAAATTTAATTCAAGAGGTATTGGTATTATATCATCTAAAATAATTCCAATTAATACTTTAATAGGAAATTACTTCACAAAGAAAGAACCTATTACATCTGAAAGTAGATTAATTTATGAAGGATGGATTGAAACAAATCCATTAGGTAGATATTTGAATCATAACCGAACTCCAAATTGTAATTTAATTCTAAACAATGATATCATTGAAATATATACCAATAGAGAAATATATGTTTTCGAAGAATTGACTGTAAATTATTTGGATGTGATTGATATTATAAAATTACCAATTAGATTAAAAAACAAATATGGAATATATGATTTTGATTACATCGAAGAAGAAATAGTTATAAAAAAAGATTTAATATGAAATTAATTTATAGTTACTCTACTAAAATGGGTAATTATGATGATAATGATTGGATATTATTATTATTTAAAGCATCCATAACTCGTTCAAAACAATTAGGATACACCATCAAATTATATGGGTGCAATTTTGCATATGATAAATTAAAAGATGTAATAGATGAGTATGTAGATATTACAAATGAAGAATTTATTCTTACTGATGATTTAAAATTATACATACATTCAAAAGAAGATTTAGATTGTATCACAATTGATGGTGATATAATATTAGAACATAAATTAGATTTATCAAAAAAATGCGATATTTTTTTTGAAAGAAAAGGACAGGTTAAAAATTCAAAATCAATAACTAAATTTCAAAAGTATTTAAATGTTTTTAAAAAATATGATGTAGAATCTAATATAAATTATTTTAATTATGATGTTCACTACGCATGTAATATGGGCATTCTTAAATTTAATAATCAGAATATAAAAGATTTATTCATATCATCCTATTATAATTTTAGAAAATATTATTTAGATGTTATTGAACCAATTGAAAATTTAACTTATAAAAATGACCCAGCTATTATAGTTTGTGAATATATGTTTGCATGTATCATAGAGCAAACAACTACAAAAGTAAAGTTTTGTAAAGATTTTAATAACTACACACATTATATGTCAAACGATAAATTTACATTAAAAGCTTGGAAGCATGCAAATGATATATTAAATAAAAAACATAAATTAATATAATGAATTTAATTTATACATTTGATATCAATGTTAATACGGATTCACATAAATTAAATGTGTTAAAGGCATACTATACAAACAGTATAACATCTGCTAAAAAATTAGGATATATAACTGAATTATATTCCAATTGTGATTGGTTTGATGATTTAGTAGATATTAAACACAATGTAACTACATCATTTGAATTTTGGGATATGTATAAAATTATTCCATTATCTAGAACTGATGATTATATGTTGGTAGATGGTGATGTATTATTTCGTAATAAATTTCCAATCTTAAATGATTCAATCGATATATATTTTGATGGTTGGGAAAGCTGGATAGATGAGTATGATAAGGGTGTTAAAGAATTAACTCAATTGGGATTATCTAATATTATACCCGAATGGGAATATAAACCACAAAGAACAATAAACATAGGTGTATTAAAAATAAACAATAAAAAATTATTAGAAAAATATATTAGTAGTTGGAATTTGATGCATGAATTTTGTAAATTAAACAAAGATAAATCGAATTTCTTTTACACATATGGTACAATTGCTTCTCAATATTTATTAACATTATTATGTACTGATGAATTTTCAAAACATAATTTTTCAAATATATTAAGAGCTCCAAATGAATACTATACACATTATGTAGGTAAAGAAAAATATAATTTACCAATTCCAAAAATCAATAAAACATTGATATAGTTATGATACAATTAAAAGTGGCAACCAAAGTAGAAGTTAAAGAATCACCAATACACGGATTGGGTGTATTTGCTATCGAAGAAATTAAAGCAGGAGAAGTGATTGAAGAATGTCATTTAATAACTCTACCATTCAAACCCGGTGAACAGGCATTCTTTTTATACGATTATAAATTCAATTATCCGGCAGAAGGTAAAGTTGAAGAATATGTATTACCATTAGGAAATGGATGTATTTATAATCATTCAAATACCAATAATGCGTATTGGAGAACCCACCCACATCATAAAGCATTTCAGTTTGTTGCTATAAAAGATATTAAAATAGGAGAAGAGATTTGTACATATTATGGGGATGCAGATTATTGGAAATTAGTAGAAGGATTTAAAAAGAAAAATATCAAATTATCAATGATATGAAAATTTATGTACATCACTATTATAACAAAATGCTTTTTTATAAATTAGCACATAATAGTAATAATAAATTTATTGAAGTTGATTTAAATACTAATATTGGTTCTGCTTATTGTAATTATAATGGTGTAGATATAGAATTTTATTTTAATCCAGAAATAAACGATAATTCGGATGGGTTGCATTTATTGGATTTCTTTTCAGCATTATTACAAAGATATACCGATTCTACATATATGGGATTGAATATTGGTGATGTGCAAGATACGCCAATAGTTAATAAATTTGTAGAATTATTAGAAAATAAAAAAGATTGGATAATTACATTATTTAGAACCGAACGCATTCTAACAAAAAGTGATTTGGATACTACTATACACATAGATGAGTTAGAATCGCAAATACAATTATTAAAAAATCACAAAATAATATCTGATAATTTATTCATAAACGATAACATTAGACATAAATTTCCAAACATTTATTTTGCATTTACAAATACAATTTGGCAATGGAATGAAATAATTGGAATTAGATGGTATTATGAATATAAACAAATATTTGAAAAGTTAAATTTTGATTACGATTTAATGTATTCCGTTCGTAATCATAAAAAATTTAGATGCGATATATTAAAAGGATTATCTAAACTAAATAATAAAAAATTATTATTACAAAGAACTAATTCAGCACCCGTAAGTAAATTCTATAATACATATGAAAATGAATTATCGGAAATAGATAACATTCATTTTAATTCAATTAATGGAACTACTGATTTCGAAAATATAACTTTAATACAATATCAAAGTGGATTGACTTGGGATTTATGGTTTAGAATGTTATCAAAAGCAAAAGTTCAAATATTAGATGAGAGTTGGGCACATTCTAAAGATGGATTTCAAAATCAATATTTTTCTGAAAAAACTTTAGGATTAGTTCTTGCAAATATACCATTCTTATCTACACATTCTTATCCATTAGAAATGTTACAAAAAGTATTGAATATTTCTGAACATCCGTTTTATAATGAAGCAAAATTATATAAAGGTAATGCGGAATTATTTGTATCTTTTATCGATAGTTTTTTAAAAAACTTTGATGAGAACTATGAAAAAATAAAAAAATGGACAAATGAATGCCACACTGCATTTGTCAAAAAATTAGAATCAGAAAATACTATGTTAGATATGTTATTGGATGATTTTAAAAAAGAAGATAGTAAAATTAAATTAAATAAAAAATTTCTATAATGAAAACTTTGAAATATTGGAATTCTAATAATTTTGAAATTTCATCTTATAAATGGAATTTAGCAGAAAGAATAAATAAAACATTTAATGGTTCTGGCTCGGATAATTCCGGCTTATGTACATACACTTATAATGAGTTAGGATTTAGAGGAGATTCGCCAACAAAAAAAGGATTTAAAGTAATGTCAATAGGTTGTTCCATAACCGAAGGTGTTGGAGTTAATGATAATGAAACTTGGTCACATCAATTATGTAATTTAATACCAAATGGAGTAGATTTAAATTTTGGATGCGGTGGTAGAAGCAATGATTATATTAGTAGATGTTTATTATCTTATTATGATGAAATTAAACCTGATTTGGTTTTAATAATGTATACTGAAACACATAGGAAAGAATATTATACAATAGATGGTGGCATTGAACCATTTCATCATAAAGGATGGGGATATTTTGAAGAAACTGATTTAGGTAAATCGGAACATGCGGCCCAATTAATTTTATCAAATGAAAATGAAAATTTTAATAATTGGTACAAAAATCATATGTTAATCAAATTATTTTTAGAATCAAAAAAATGCAATTGGTTATGGAATGGTTGGTATATTAATAATGAATATATGGATGATAATAGATTTGATGCTAACTATAATCCATTTATAGATTATGCAGTAGATGGTATTCACCCTGGTCCAAAAACTAATTTAGAATATTCTAAAAAATTATATGATTACATATTTAAAAAATTTTAGAATGTTAATTTGTTAATTAACAAAAGTTTTAGTATATTTGTTACTATGATTATAGTTCCACAAACACCGATTACAGAAGCTTCTTTTAGAAAATGGAAGTGTCATAGATTAGAAGTAGTTGATGATAAAGATTCATATCACTACTATATAATACCATTGGTTGATATAGATGAAGATGAAATGCAGAATTTGGAATATCTACCAAAATTATTCAGTTCAGCTTCCGATGAATTTACTGATGAAAATGGTAAGCCAGTTTATACATTGAGATTATTTGATGATGATTTACCTGAATTAGAATTTGAAGAGGAAGTAGAAATTCTTTATAAAATTTTAACAAAAAAAGAAATTTATCTTAAATAATTTGGAAATTTCAAAAATTTGTTGTATATTTGAGGTATCTTTTTATAGTATAGTATTTGACAGCACTAAAAAGAATAAAATAAAAGTAAATAATTAAAATCTAAAAGATGAAACAAAAGACAGAACAAGAATTACAACAGAACTACGACAAGTTCATTGCTATTATCAAAAAGTATTTTACAGGTGAAAGATTAGAAAAATTACTCCATATGTATTCAGAAGGAGAGTTAGGACCAAATCTTGCAATATCACCTGCTAGTGGAAATGCTGGATATCATAATTGTTATACAGGCGGATACATTGACCATATTTTTAATGTTTGTAAGAATGCATTAAAAGTTAAGGAATTATTTATTCAGTTAGGTGGTAAGCCAGATTTTACCGATGAGGAATTAATATTTTGTGCACTACATCACGATTTAGGTAAGTTAGGAACTAAAGGAAAACCATTCTATATACCCAATCCTTCAGATTGGCATGTTAAAAATCAAGGTAAAGTATTTGCATCTAATGATACATTGGACTTTATGACTCATACTGATAGAACTATGTTTACTTTACAACATTATGGTATTTCAGTTACGGAGAAAGAATACTTTGGTATGAAACTTACCGATGGGTTATACGATGAAGATAATGTAAAATACTTAAAAGTATATGATGCCAAAAAAGCAATCAAATCAAATCTTCCTCATTTGATGCATTGGGCTGACCATATGAGTACTGTAATTGAGTCACAAGATAATATTTTATAATGACAAATTGTCATTAAAATTTATTTGGTATAATATTTGAACTATAATAGTATTATTAACTAAAATATTCACTACTATGTACACAGCAAATTTAAAAAATTTATTTGATTTATTCGAAGCTGAATTACCAGCAACTTACACATCTACAAAGTATACATCGCATATTACAGACTACGATGTAAAGCAGTTGGAAGATGGTAAACAACAATTGACATTGAGTGTTTTAGGACACGATGTGAAAAATATTAAATTAGAAGTTACCGAAGATAAGGTAACAATTAAAGCAAAAAAAGAAGAAGGTAGTTCTCCTTTAGTTGAAGATATCGATGCTACATTTAGTGTAGGTAAAGATTACGATGGAACTAAAACGGAAGCTAAATTTTCTAATGGGTTACTTATTTTAACAATTGATAAGAAGGAAGAAAGAAAGAGTAAATCTATTCAAATTAAAGTTGGTTAATTCAATTTTTTTTCGTATCTTTGAAAGGTAGGAGTTTAACGACTTCTACCTTTTTTTATTTTAAAATATTTATTAATATGATTTACAACGAAAAAATACAAATTTTATTAGAATCTCTTGATGGGAAATTAAGGATTTTACAAAATGCAGTCGCAGGTGCACAACAATTATCTCCTTCAGAAGCAATGAATACATTGGAAGATGCTAGAAAGATTACTGAAAGAGTTTCAGAATTAGTAAGAATTAATCGATAAAATGAATTGGCTTAAATATTTAGTGGGTTTTTCCGCACTAATTATTGCAGGATGTGCGGCTTATTTCTCTGTAACGGGTTTAGGTGTTCTTTTTGCAGGAGCATCTATATCGGTTATGGTAATGGCTAGCTCTTTGGAGTTAGCTAAATTAGTTGCTGCAACATATTTGAAGCAAGAATGGGATAATATTAAAGGATTTAACAAATGGTATTTAACCATTTCAGTTGGATTATTGATGTTAATCACTTCTGCCGGTATTTTTGGATACCTTTCTAACGCTTTCCAAGCACAATCACTTCAACTACAACAAGTTGATAGAGAAATTGCCGTTCATCAAACAAAAATTGACCAAAATACGGCTCAAATTACCCAACTTTCTACTCAAATTACCGAATTTAACACTAACCAGGGCAAAATATTAGATGGTGGTAAGGTAAACTCTCGTCTTATTCGTTCAATTGATAACAGAGATAAGCAAATTGCCAAAATTAACGATAAAATATCCGTTTTACAAACCGAAAATGCTAAAGAAACTGAAAAAATTAACGAAATTAAGATTTCTAACATAGATTTAGAAAAAGAAGTTGGTGGATTCCGTTTTGTTGCCGAAGCATTTGGTATGGAATTGAAAAATGTTGTAAAATTCTTCATATTTTTGATTGTAATCGTATTTGACCCGTTAGCAGTAGCCCTAATTATCGCATTTAATGGGTTAGTTTCGAATAAAAAGCGTAAACAAAGAGAAATTATTGGTGAAATGGTTGAAAATAACCAAAAAATGGGATTATATGAAGTTTATGGTGATGAAATCCGAAAAGAAGAAGAAAATTTAACAGAAAATGTCAAATTAGATGAAGAAGTTCGGATTCCAATTGATTTAGATGGAGATGGAGTTATAGATGGATACGATACCGATTCGGATGGTATAATAGATGAATGGTCTCCGGAAGGACATGAAGAAAGAGCATCAGGCAAACGCAATTTATTACCATATTATGCTAGACCCGATTTTGATTGGGATGATAAAACAAGATGGATTAATGACCAGAATGCAGTTAATTACTGGTTAAAGTACAAAAAGAATCAACAAGACGATTTAGTAAAAAAATACTAATTTATTTGGTATATTAAAATAAATTTCTTATATTTGTATTATGAATATAGGATATGCATGTATTAATATGACGATGGGTAAGAAAGTTACCACAAATCGTTCAATGGTGAAGAAAACATTCAATGCCAAAGGCTTGGATTATGTTTCGGAGTTGGCATTAGCAAATGCTAAAGATATCATTAAAATTTTAGAGTGGAATAAACAACATAAGATTAATTTCTTTCGTTTATCCTCTGCTATTATTCCGTGGGGTGATAATTTAGATTTAACTCAATTGAAAGATTACAAAGAAATCAAAAGTGAGTTAAAAAAAGCAGGTGATTACGCTAAATTACATAATATGCGTATTAACTCACATCCAGGCCCATTTAATGTTTTAGTTTCTCCAAATGAAAAGGTAGTTTTAGCTACAATAGCTGATTTGGAGTTACATGGTAAAATCTTTGATATGATGGAATTATCTCTAACTCCTTACAATAACATTAATATTCATTGTAATGGCGTTTACGGAGATAAAATAACTGCTATGGATAGATTTATCAAAAACTTCCAAAGACTCTCTAAATCGGTACAAAAACGACTTACAATAGAGAATGATGATAAAGCATCTATGTATTCTGTTAAAGATTTGATGTATATTCACCAAAACACAGGTATTCCAATTGTATTCGATTATCATCACCATCAATTTTGTACAGGTGATTTATCAGAAGAAGAAGCACTTAAATTAGCAGCTACAACTTGGCCAAAAGGTATTACGCAAGAAGTTCACTATTCAGAATCAAAAGCATCACACGAAGAAAATAGTAAACTTAAACCACAAGCACATTCTGATTATATTAATACCTTACCAAATACATACAAATTAGATGTAGATATTATGGTAGAAGCAAAAGCAAAAGAATTAGCAATATTACAATTTATAAAATAAAACAAATGAAATTAATCGTAGACAAAGGGAGTAATGGATTAACAACAAAAGAATTCATTGAATATTTAAAAACTCCAATCCCAAAAACCGAATTTACTGCAAAAGAAGCTGATGAATTAGAAAAAACTCTAATTGAAGGAATGAAACAATATCCAGGTTTAGGTATTTCTGCTACACAATTGGGAATTAAAAAGAGAGCTTGTTATATTAAGTTTGGCGATGAAGATAATGGTAGAGAATTATTTTTAGTAAATCCGATTATTAAAGAAAAATCTAAAGAAGGGTTTCTTTTTATGGAAGGGTGTTTATCTATTCCAACAACTCTTACTAAACCAGTTAGAACTATTAGAGCTTGTAAAGTTGTTATTGATACAGATAATTTGGGAGAATTGACATTTGAAATTAATCCAGAAGGAGATAAAGCAAATGAAAGAGTTTCGGTAGAAACTATGATGACTGTTATTGTTCAGCATGAAATTGACCATTTGGATGGAATTACTATCAAAGATAGAGTATATTCTACAACAGTTACTAAAAAACAATCTTATGGTAGAAATGATATGATTGTAATGAAATCACCATCAGGTCAAATGGAAGAAGTTAAATTCAAACACGCAAATAAATATTTCTTAAAAGGATACGAAATTGTTTAATATATGGAAATAATAATAATATTTTTAATTGTATGTTTAGCAGTTGCAGGATATTCAATTGTAAATCTTCTAAATAAATTAGAAAAATATGAAGATTTTGTAGAAACTGAATTACAAAGAAACCAAGCATTACTGGAAGCATTAAGAGAAATTGATTCTCGTGAAATGTTTGAGAAGGATGATGAAGTAGGTTCTATATTTTATCAAATAAAAGAAACTATCGAAAGATTCAAAAACTTTAACTAATGCCAAGAAAGCCAAGAAATAAACAATACTTTACAAAAGATACGGAAGATGCTATCATAGAATATAACTCAACCGATGACCAAAGAATTAAGGATAGAGTTTATAGAGATAGAATTAAACCTGCATTTGATAAATTAGCAGAGATTGTATATAACAAATGGAAATTCACCTACTTTGATGATGACCCACAAGATGTAATGAGTGAAGTTGTTACATTTATGATTGAAAAAATTCATATGTACAAAGCGGGTAAGGGTAAAGCATTTTCTTACTTTACTATTGTTGCAAGGAATTATTTGATTCTTACAAACAATGCCAATTATAAAAGATATAAGGATACGGATATAATGTCTGCTTTACCTGAATCATTTGATACTGAAAATAATTGGAAAGAAGAAGATACTAACAATGAATATAAAGTATTTAATAGAAGAATGTTAGCATATTGGGATGAACATTTAGAAAATTATTTCCCAAAGAAAAGAGATATGCAAATTGCAGATGCTGTTTTGGAATTATTTAGGAGAGCAGAGTATATAGAAAATTTCAATAAAAAGAGTTTGTATCTACTTATTAGAGAAATGACTGGTCATCCAACTCATTATATAACAAAAGTTGTTACTAAAATGAGAGAAAAACAAATGGAACTTTTTAATCAGTTTATGGATGAAGGTGATATAAAAATCTAAATTATGATTAAATTAGGATTATCCGCATTTTACCATGATTCAGCAGCAGCTCTATTAATAGATGGTAAGGTAATATTCGCAATAGAAGAAGAGAAGTTGTCAGGCATAAAGCATGACAACTCTTTTCCATTTAAGGCAATTCAAAAATGTTTGGATTATGCTAAAATTACCATTGATGAAGTTGATGTGGTTTGTTGGTATGAAGATTCGGATATAAAATACGATAGAGTTGAAAAAACTTTAGGTACACATTGGATAACCCATTTTAAGACTTGGAATAAGTTTAAAAAAGATTGGAAAACAGGAGAAGGTGCTTTACAAGCTATATTAGAAGGAATTGGATATTATGGTTCATTGGTATTCGTAAAACATCATTTATCTCATTTAGCTCTTTCATTTTACACATCTCCATTTGATGATGCTATTGGACTATCAATTGATGGTGTAGGTGAATGGGATACTGTTTCAATGGCTAATTGTGATTTAAACGGAATTTCGGAAATAAAAACAATTAAATTCCCAAACTCATTGGGATTGGTGTATTCTACGATAACTGCGTATTTAGGATTCAAACCAAATAGTGGAGAGTACAAAGTTATGGGTTTAGCACCATATGGTAACCCTGACAAATATTATGATGTATTTAATAAATTTACATCGTTTGGCGGTGAAAACATAATCAATATTAATCAAAAATATTTTACTTGGGAATATTCGAATACCGATATGTTTACATATGATTTGGTTGAATTAATAGGATTCGAACCAAGAATGCCAGAATCGGAAATAGAATTACATCATATGGAGTTAGCTGCTTCTTTACAAAAATGGTACGAAGGGTGTTTGTATTATTTAATTAATCATGCAGCTACTCATTCAAAAAGTTCTAATTTAGTATTAGGTGGTGGTTCAGCTTATAATGGAACTGCTAATGGTAAAATCAAAAAACATTGTGGAGTTAAGAATGTATGGATTCCATATGCACCATCCGATGCCGGTTCTGCTATTGGAGCTTGTTTGTATTTTTGGCACGATATGTTAAATCATCCAAAAGTAATTGGTGGAGATAATCAATCACCATATTTAGGCGAAGAATTCAATGAATCCGATATAATTGGTGCTATTAAAGGTAGTAAAGATTTGTGGGTTGAAATAAATTATAATGAAAAAGATTTAGTAGAGAAAGTTGCTAATCTAATCAACGAAGGTAATATTGTAGGGTGGTTTCAAGGTAGAACTGAATTTGGTGCAAGAGCATTGGGTAATCGTTCTATATTAGGAAACCCACATATCTCTGATATTAGAGATAGGATTAATAAAGTTGTAAAGAAGCGAGAAATGTTTAGACCATTTGCTCCATCAGTAACTCACGATGAATATACCAAATATTTTACTTCAGAAGAAGATGTACCTTATATGAATCAAGTAGTTAAAGTTACAAATTATAAAAAAATACCATCAGTAACTCACATTGATAATTCGGCAAGAATACAAACTGTAAAAAAAGAACAAAATCCATTATATTATAAATTGCTTAAAGCATTTAAAAAAATAAGTGGAACTCCAATATTATTAAATACTTCATTCAATTTAAGAGGACAAACAATGGTAAATGACCCAAAAACAGCAATTGATACATTTAAAAATTGTGATATGGATTATTTAGTAATCGGTAAGTATATTATTAGTAAATTGAATAAGTAAATAATTATTAGTATATAAACAATATTATGGCAACAGAATTTCAATTATTTGATGGTAAAAATTTATCATCATTATTTAAAGATATTTACGATAATCAACAAACTAAAAAGAAGAATATTTCAGAAATGATTGAATCTCTTCGTAAGTTAATTCGTAATGTAGGTGAGGCAACAGTCCTTGCACCAATCATAAAAGACCTTATAGACGCATCTATTAAAAACGATGACCATCTAATTAAACTTGCAACAATTGCACAAAGATTAGCGGCAGCGGAAGCTAAAGGTATTGGTGAAGATGGTTGGTTAAGTGAGCATGAAAAGGCACAATTATTACAAGATATGGAAGATACCATAAATGAGGTAGAGAAAAAAGCTGATGAGAAATTGGGTGATATTCAAATTGAAATAGAAGAAATAAAAACTAAATTATAATGGAGGCATTTTTAGCAACCGTAACAAAATCGTATTTAAATTCCGATAAACCTTTAAAGACGGATACCGATTTTATTAAAAAATATAATGGAAACGAATCATTTGAAAAAAATGATATTCGTTTTTTGGGTGCTATTGAATTTTCAAGAGAATCTGCTATTGTAAATGAAGGGTTTGCATTTCCATATGATAAAAATAATATGACCTTTCCAATAATAGGTGAAACAGTTCTTATTATAAACATAGATAAGGATTATTTTTGGCAACCATACTCAAATACATATTATCCAAATTATAGAGAAGATTTCAAAACATCGGAAGTTTCTAAAAAAAAGAAAATAGAATCTCCTAAAGGTGGTGATAAAATTCAAGATTATAATGAAGCAAAAAGTGGTACACCAAATACCGAATCAGCACAGCAAGATTCATCCAAAAAAGAATATAAAATAAATGAAAAAATTAAATTCTTAAAACCAAGAGAGGGTGATACAATCATAAGTGGAAGAGTTGGTAATACAATTAGATTTTCTGAATTTTTCTTAACTGAAGATGAAAAGACTGATGCAAAAGGTAATCCTACTGGTGGAACATCATCTCCATCTATATTCATTCGTAATAAACAAAATTCTGAATTAGATGAAAAGCCAATAGGAACTTTAATAGAAGAAGATATAAATAAAGATGGTTCTTCGGTATACTTCACATCGGGTAAAGTAAAAGTACCTTTTAAAGAAACTATTAAAAAACAAAAGAAAGCATTTAAAGAATACCCATCATCATCCGATTTAAAGGGTGACCAATTCTTTATTAACTCCGATAGAATTATATTATCAGCTAAAGCAAAGGAGTTTATTATATTTGGTAAAGGAAATACGGGCGTTATAACCGATGGTAGATATACTATCGATGCCGAAAAAGATATATACTTTCATACTAATAAAAATGTAACAATTCATTCATCTGGTTCTAATGAAATATTTTTTGATTCAGAAAATGGTAAAATATTTTTAGGAAAAAACAAAGGAGTCGGTGAAGCAGGTGCAGATGTTCAAAAAATGGTATTAGGTGGAGAGCTTGTACAAATAATGAAAGAATTATTGGAAGCAATTAATAAACAAGTATATGCGACACCTGTCGGTCCAACTGCTGCCGGGCCTGTAAATAGATTTGAATTTGATATAATAAAAGCTAAACTAAATAGATTATTATCATCAAATAACTATTTAAGTAAATAATATGTCTTGGACTCTTTATAAGATAAATGTAATAAATAGCTTCATAGGACAACGATTTTCCAATGACCCTGATGGATTTGCTAACTTTATAGCAAATGAATATGATAGTTGTATAAAGAGAGGTGGAGATATGATTTACGGCGTTCCTGTTTTAAATGGGAATGTTGTTGGTATGGCTAAAGAAATAAAGAGAGCTTTAAAAAAAGGAGTAGAATCGGATGGTGAGAATTTTAATATATTAGCAGAGATATACCCATCAGCATTTGATGCTTATTGGTTAGGTGCTGAAATGGCGCCTATTCCAAATCCACTATTAAGACCGCTTGGTTGGCAATCAACACCACCGGCTCCAGGCGCCGTTATGAATATAGGCCCCAATCCAATTCAATTAGCCGCATCCGCAGCAATACATAAAGCAATTAAAGAAGCAGTTCAAGCATTAGTAGATGAATTAAAATCAGCTACAGTTACAATTCCCTTATTAGGTGAATTTGTAATATATGATACTATTGATAAAATATTAAAAAATGAACCTGTTGAAACCGAATTGAAAAACCATCCTTTAATAAAAGCTGGTCAAGAAATAATAAGAGAATTTAATCAAGCTAAAAAAAAGAAACCATCAATAGGTTCTCAATTCAAACCATCTATCAAATTTCCATTTCCTGAATTACCAAAGAAAAAAGAAATAATAGAAAAAGCTAGAAAGAAATTATTAGATGAAGCGGTTGAAGAAGTTAAAAAGGCATTAATAGCAGCTGCTGAAGAAATTATATTACAACCAATCATTCAACAAATAGAAATGGTCGTTGCTTTAGCAGACCAGATTCCAAAAAAGCCAACAAAAGAAGAACTTAAAAAAATGGTAAAGGACACTATCGATGGTTTGGTACCTGAAATAGATTTGCCTGGAATTGATATTCCTAAATTACCAACAAAAGAAGAATTTAAAAAAATGATTGATGATTCGATTCCAACAAAAGAAGAATTATTAACAATGGCTTATGATTTAATTAAGGGATTGATACCTGATATTCCAAATATATGGTTTATACCACCAACTGTTGTATTTACTGAACCTACTAATATATTTTTAAACCCATTTGTTAATCTAGCTAAATTTCATTTAATGGGTGTTAGTGGTACAATGTCAGTAATTGCACAATACCCACCACCTGCTCCACCTGCTCCTGCAGTATTAACTTGGAATGGATATACAGTAATAGGGTAAATTTAATCTTTTTATATTTATTAACAAACAGAACAATAATTTTATGAAATCAGACATTTTAGTATCACTAATCAAAGAAGTGGTGAAGAATGAAGTCAAAGCACAAGTTAAAGAAGAAGTTGCTAAACTTATCAAATCTGGTGCGGTTACATTGAACACACAAAAGAAACCATCTACTCCATCATTAAGAGAGATGACAGAAGTTGCATCTACACCCGTTAGAAAGCAACAATCAATTGTACAACAAAGACCTCAACAACAAAGGGAATTTACAAAAGACCCTATGATTAATGAGATTTTAAATATGACAACTCCATTTACATCTGCACAAAGAGCAGAGAGTTCTATGCCGGGTGTTAGTGGTGGAAGTGTATTAGATATGTTACAACCACAAATGAATGAAGAAGATGGTTGGGATACAATGGATTTTAGAAGTATAGATGTACCACAAAATATTCCACAACAAATGGAATCAACTGGTGATGGATTACAAGATGCTACAATAAAAGCATTGACAAGAGATTATTCAGAATTAGTAAAGAGATTTAAATAATGGCAATTGAGCTTGGTAAAGTTAATGTTACCGATTTAACGGATAATAATTATAAAGTACTTGGAATTGGAATTAATAAAACTTCCGATTCTAATGGTGTTTTTGCTACAAATTATACAACATTAACTCAAGCTAAAGATAATTTAAAAAATTTAATCTTAACAAAAAAGGGTGAAAGATTAATGCAGCCTGAATTTGGATGTGATGTTTGGTTGGTATTATTTGAACAAATATCGGAAGGAATTATAGAAGATAGAATAGAATCGTATATAACTGATGCGGTATCTATATGGCTTCCATATTTGAGAATAGATGAGATAGTATTTGATTACGATGATAATGATATTGATAATAATCGTATAACATTGGATATCAAATTTTCTTTAACAAATAATCCAAATTTATCGGAATCAGTAACTATAAATGTAAATAATTAAAATAATGGCAATCAAACCTTTGGATAAAAGTTGGGGTTCAGATAATAAGAAAATCAATTATGTTGGAAAAGACTTTGCAACATTAAAACAAAATCTTATTGATTATACCAAAACTTATTTCCCAAACACATATTCGGATTTTAACGAAGCATCGCCTGGTATGGTGTTCATTGAACAAGCAGCTGCAATTGGTGATATACTTTCATTTTACCAAGATGTTCAATTAAAAGAATCAATGTTATCACATGCTACAGAACGCAAAAATGTAGTAGCATTGGCACAATCTTTGGGGTATAAACCAAAAATATCAACCCCTGCTGTAACTACTTTAACTGTTTATCAATTAGTTCCATCGATAGGTGAGGGAGCAAATAATAGACCGCATCCATCGTATTTTTTAAGATTAAAAGAAGGTATGGAAGTATCTTCTACTACAAATGGAAATGTTGTATTTAGAACAGTAGATGTAGTAGATTTTGCAAGTTCTGGTAGTAGAGAAATAGATGTATTTAGTAGAGATACCGAAACAGGTCAGCCTACTCAATATTTGATTACTAAAAAAGTAAAAGCAATTTCTGCAAAAGAAAAAGAAACTGATTTAGATTTTTCATCTTATGAAGAATATCCATCAAAAACAATAACAGATACTAATATAATTCAAGTGACATCGGTTACATCCGATGGGGGTTCTACCAAATGGTATGAAGTTCCTTATTTAGCACAAGAAAGTATTTTTGTAGAAACCGCTAATTTAGAATCAAATTCAGAATTAAATGATTCGGTAGCAAATGTACCATATATTTTAGAAGTACAAAAAGTACCAAATAGATTTTCAGTAAAAGTAAATTCTGATAATACCATAGATTTACAATTTGGTAGTGGTGATACTAGATTGGATGATGAGATAATTTTACCAAATACTAAAAATATTGGTTTAGGATTAGCTAATTCCATAAATAGATTAAATGATGGTATAGACCCATCTAATTTTTTAAAAACAAATACATTTGGAATTGCTCCATTTAATAAAACATTAAAAGTTAAGTATTTAGTAGGTGGTGGTATAGAATCAAATGTAAATCAGGGTGATTTGATTACTATTTCTAAAATAGAATTTGAAGAAGATTTATTATCTTTTTCTACTGATGCTGAAAGGGCTTTGTATCAAACATATAAAACATCGGTAGCAGTTGAAAATTTAGAAGCAGCTGTTGGTGGTAGAGGTGCCGAATCAATTGAAGAAATCAGACAAAATGCTTTAGCAATGTTTGGTTCACAAAATAGAGCAGTAACAAAGCAAGATTATGTTGTAAGAGCTTTATCAATGCCTGAAAGATATGGTAGTGTTGCTAAAGTTTATGTATCACCTGATGGAGAAATAGATAACAATTCACCATCATCTATTCTTGCTAATCCAAAAAATATAGCTGAATTTGTTGGTGTAGTTGAAGGATTACAAAATAAAAGTAGACAAGAAATTCAAAAAGAATTGGTTAAATATCTTTCACAAAAGAAAACTTCTATTGCTGAAATAAATAACCCATTTGCAATCAATATGTATGTATTGGGTTATGATGTTGATAAAAAATTAACAAATCTAAATCAAGCGGTTAAAGAAAATCTTAAAACATATTTAGGAGAATACCGAATGATTACAGACGCTGTTAATATTATAAACGGATTCATTATAAATATTGGTGTAGATTTTGAAGTTATTTGTTATCAAAATTATAATAAAAACGAAGTACTTACAAATTGTTTAGTAGAACTACAAAATTATTTTAACATAGACAATTGGACATTTAATAAACCAATAAACATTTCTGAAATAGAATTAATATTAGCAAATGTGGAAGGTGTAATGAGTGTACCATCTGTTAAAATATACAATTTATGTGGTGGTGATGGAAATTATTCACCAAATAAATATAATATGGATGAAGCTACAAAGGGTAAAATAATTTATCCATCATTAGACCCATCTATATTTGAAGTAAAATATCCAAACAAAGACATAAAAGGGAGGGCTTTATAATGCATAAATTTTTCACATCATCATACGATGCTAGTATCTACTTACAGCAACCTGACCAAAATACAGGTAGAGATGAGTTATTAGAAGTTGGTAAACTTTATTATGGTTCTACTAAAGATATTGCTAGAACATTAATAAAATTTAATACATCTCATATATCTCAATCTATTGCAGAAAATATTGGAACAGGTAGTTATTCTATATTTTTAAATCTTAAAGCGGCAAACTCCGAAGAGATTCCGTTAGAATATACGATATATGCCAATGCAGTTTCTCAAAGTTGGACAATGGGAACTGGTACTAAATTTGATAATATAACTACCGATGGTGTAAGTTGGAAATATAGAAATGGTACTGCAACTTGGCAAGATAATGTAATAGGGGGAACTGCTGTATTTGCGGCAGGTACAACTGGTTCTGCAAATGCAGAAGGTGGTACGTGGTATTTAAGTGGGTCTGCATCACAATCATATTCATATGAGCCCGATGATGTTAGAATGGATATTACCAATATGGTTAAGTTGTGGGTTAGTGGTTCTATTCCAAATAATGGTTTAATTGTTCATCATGGTTTAGATTCAGAAAATGATACATTGGATTATGGTGTATTAAAATTCTTTTCAAAAGAAACAAATACAATATATGAACCTAAATTGGAATTAGTTTGGAATGACCAAATATTTTCAACAGGCAGTTTATCACCTGTAACTGGTTCGGCATCCGATGCCGCATATAAGGTGGTTGTACAAAATTTAAAAAGAGAATATCCACAAAATCAAAAGATTAAAATTAGAGTTAAAGGTAGAGATATGTTTCCTCTAAAATCTTTTGGAACTAACTTTGCATATGACCAAGTGAAATACTTACCAATAACAACCTACTATCAAGTTGAAGATTATAAGACCGGTGAAGTGATTTTTCCATTTGGAGATTTTACCAAAGTTAGTTGTGATTCTACATCAAATTATTTTATAATGGATTTAAGTACTTTACCAATTAATAGAACTTATAAATTAAAATTAAAAATAGTTGAAAGTGGTATATCTACTATTATAGATGATAAATTAATATTTGAAATAATATAAAATGGCATTAACTCCTTTAGAAGTAATAGCTCAACGATTAAAAGATGAAAACGATAAGGCTTTAGAAACTATCTTAAGCGTATCTGGTTCAGCTTCTATTGCCAAAAACGAATATGGTGTTACTGTTGTTGATAATCAAAATGTAGCATCATCGTTATTATTTAAATCATTAACAAAAAATAAATTAGATGATAATGAGTTAGTTAAAGCTATTGATGTAGAGGTAAAGGAATTGAAACCCGATATACCCGTTCCTAATTTAGATTTAGTACCAAGACCATTGTATAATGAAAAGGTAACTGAAAATGAAGATTTAAGGGTACAAGTTGAAAACTTAACATTAGATGTTACGAATTTAAATCAGCAAGTTAGTGAATTAAAATCACAAGTTCAAACTGAAATAAATAATAGATTATCAATTGAACAAACTAATGATGTACTTGCAAATCAATTAGATACATTGGGTGCAACTGTACAAGACTTTACAGGTCAAATAGCAATCTCTTTACAAAAGTCAGTTGATGAATCAATTTTAAGAACATCGTTACAAGCTCAAAACACAGGTTTTAAAGCTCAAATTGAAGCATTGATAAAACAAATCGATTCATTGAATTCAATTATTGAAGGTTTACAAGCTCAATTAGGTGCGGTACAACAACAACAAGCTATTCAACAATCCACATCAAATTTAGCAGCTATTGCTGGTGGAGATATTTTGGTAAAAAGTACAGTAATTAAATGGGAAGGAACTAAAGATGATAAAATGCCAAAAGGATTGTATGGTAGAGTTAGAGCTAATACTTATGACACTAAATTTTCAGCAAATGGTCAATTAGTAATAACTAACAATGATACCCAACCTGTAAAAATTTCATTTGAAGCAAAATTAACAAACGGATGGCAATGGTTAGTTATTCCAAAAAATAACTTTGATGTAGCTGGTGGTGGTAGTGAAACTATTGATTTTAAAATAAATGCAAATGCAGTACCAAGAAATGCTGATTCTACATCAAAAGAATTTTTAATTACTTGGGGATGGACTGGAAGTACCGAATATAAAGGTACTATAAAAGTAACCGCTACAAAACCAGATGGTACAACCGAATCAAAAGAGTATCCATGTAATATGATGAAAAATCACCCTGATTCGTTTTAATATATAAATTATGAGTATTAAGAAATATACAAACATTGATAGTATAAATAATAAAACCCAAAATGAAGGACAATTTCTTCAAGCGGAAGATTTATTTATTGTATCTAAAAATGAAATAGAAGATACTGATTTTGGTGATTGCAAATATGATGTAATGGAAGTATCTGTTTACGATATCAACAATAATTTATTACCACAAAAATCAGGAAATAATGTTGCTTATATAAAAAAGCAAGATATTAAAAACTATATGTATAGTTTAGTAAATAAAGGTGGACAAAAAGAAATAGCTATCAATATTGAAAAACTATTAAACGATTTGGGATTTAAAAATGGTATACTAAAAGTTAATATAAATTTTGTTAGAAACAAAGTAGGTTCTGATAATGAATTACAAAGAGTTTGGATACAAGAAATATCCCCATCAAGAGAGGAAATTCGTATCATTCCATTAAAAACAAAAGATGAAAATATAAATAATATAACTAAATCGGAATTTAAAAAGATAAACAATTTAAGTAAAGATTTTAAATATTATAAAAAAAATATATTAGATGCAGTTGATAAATTTGAAGCCAATTCATTATCAGTAATTGATGATGCATTGGTTGCTAAATTCGGAAACGATTTCAGAGCAACTGTTAGAAAAGATTTTGGTTTAAGAGATTTAGATGCTTTTAATAAAAGAATATTTGAAAATTTTAGAGATAGTGTAAAGAATTGGGTAAACAACAAATATTATGATATATCCCAATCTAATTTTGGGAAACCATCTGAAACTAGATTTGAAGATTGTGAACAATATGATTTTAATATGTTACTATCTTCAATTCAATCTATTTTAAATAATTGTATTTCATTTAATATAAAAACATTAAAGAGAAGAAATGTAAATTATAATCAAGTTCCAAAAGAATTTGGTATAGTAGAATTAAGAAAACAAATAAAAGATAATTTAGAATCTTTCCAAACAAAAATTGATATTAAGAGAAACATATATTCTCCTGATAAAGCAAATGTATTGGTTACAGGTACTAGAGAACTACCGCCAATTACAACTGTAATAGAAAAAGAAGTAGTAATTGAAACTCCAACTGCGGAGCCAACCCCACCGCCTACACCAACGCCTCCGCAAGTTGTAGAACCACCAAAAACATCCCCAGAACCATCAACTCCATCATATGGAGGTTCAAGCGGTGGTTCAAGCGGCGGAGGTGGTAGTAGAAATTATTATGAAGAGGGTAGAGGATTTGGTAGCCAAGCGGATATAGTTGATAGAGAGAGTATACAAAATATTATGTAAGATATTTATAATAAAAGATTAAATGGCAGAATCCCCAATAGAAAGACTTTATGATTTTCGAATAACAGATGCAGCAGTAGGAATTCCAGCGGAAGTTATAGATGGAGTTAGTGGAGGAGGTGCATCTGCGCCAGTTAGTAGTCCGCCTCCACCATATGTACCACCAATAGACCAGAATCCATTAAAAATATATTTAAAAACAAATAATGGTGAGTCTGTTGAATTTTTCGAAGATAGTAAATCAAAAGGAATTGGACCTAGCGCAGTAGTTGTTCATAATCCATCTACTGCATTTGGTTCTACAAGGGAATATACAGCCAATACTAATAACGGAAAAGTTATTACTAAATTCATAGTTTCAATTATTAAATTTGATTCATATGATTATAGCGGTAATAGACAATATCAAGATGGTATTAGAATAACTGAATTTAAATTAATTGATAATAGTTGGGTAGAGCAATCATATCCAAGAACTTTTAATTTTACAGCGGGTAGTATTTCATTAGATTTTGTTGTAGAGTCTGTTAAAAAGATTCAACCAACACCGGCGCCACTTCCTACTGAAACAATACAACTTACAACTACCAATCCAAATCCTAATTCACAAATTGAAATATCATTTTCTTCCAATTTACCAAATGAATTAAATGGCATAATATCGCTTTCATATCAAATTGTATATGGTTCATCTATTATAGATTCGGGCCAACTTGGTATTAATGGTAATATTGTAAAAGAATTTTCAAATGAAATTATAAACAATTCAAATGTAAATTTTGAAGTAAAAGGAAATTTACCGGATGGAATTGGTATAGAATCAATTTATAGTGGAATAAGTTCTCAATACAATGGTGATTTTAGTAGATTAAATAAAGTACCATATGCATTTAGTGTACCAGCTTCACAATTAAGAAATTCATTTTTAGTAATAGTAGATGCGGGTAAAGAAATTAAATTCGCTGAACCTAAAATATCATTATTAAAATCACAATATACTATTGCTGTTAAAGAATCCGATACAGAAAGACCTGTAAGTATTTCATTTAATACGGAAAATGCGGATAATGTATTAGTTTATATTGATTCAAATAATGCAATAAGAGTTCCAGCTTCAGATGGAAGTGCTACCTTATATTTCCAAAAAGATTTTAAAGAAATATATGGTACTAAAAAAATAATATTAGTAGCGGAGGGTAATAACTATGGAACAGGTCAGAGAGTAGAGGCACTTATTACATTTACTGCAATAAATGATTTTCCATCCATAACGGAAACTACATTTGCAGATTTAATTGATGTACCATCATTTTCTGATTTTAATATAGAGTATGAAGTTAAATATTCAACATTTGCAGCAACATCGGTTGATGTATGGTTGAAACAAAAAAATGGAGTTAAAGTTGGATTGATGAGTAATCAATCACCAAATGGAACTTTAAAAATAAATCTTAAAACATTAAGAGAATCATATCCTAATTGGAGTGGTAGTGATAATGTAACTTTAATTTTAAAACCATATAATAGAGGTGGTGCCGAAGAATTAATTGGTAATGAATATGAAATTATTACTAAATTAATTTTACCAACATTACAATTAGATGAAAATATTCTATCTACTGCATTATTTCAAGCATTTAGTGAAAAGATAAGTGTAGTAGAACCTGAACCAGATAGTAAATATTTAACACATCTTGCTAATTTTGGCAACGATGAACAAATTATAGTTTCATCTTGGGAAAATGATAATTGGACTTTATCTAAAAAATCGGAAGATAATTTAGGTAATTTATTTGTAAAAGATACAGATGTAGTAGAATCTATAATATTAAAATTATATTCACCTATTCCTGCTAATATCGTAAACAATTCAACTTTTTGGATTACAAAGTTAATGACTAATCCATTAATTGAAACTGTTGTACTCAATGAACAAGATGAATTAAAATGTCCTCCATTAAAAGGACCTAACTTTAATATAGATGTTGATTTTGTAAAAGGTAAATCTACAAACTACGAATCGTTAGATAATCTTATTTTAAGTGGTTCAACATCATCTAATCAATTGGTTTCTACATATTTAAGTTCATCGTTAGTAGATACATCTGATTTAAACATAGAATATGCAAGTGGTTCTACATATTTGTGGAGTAACTTTGTACATTTCAGTTCGGCAAAAGAAAGAGTAGATAATTTTGTTTATAAAGTTCAATTAATTGAATCATATGAATCAAATATATCAGCATCTTATCATACAGGTTCAGCTAATCAAATAACTGGTTCACACACCGGTTCTCTATCCGCTATTCAGGAAAGAGATAGACAGGAATTGAAAAAAAATCAATTAATAGCTGGTTTTGATGGATTCGAAACATTCTTATACACATCATCTTCATTAAGTTGGCCTCATATCAATAGTTCTACTAGAAGATTAAGTACTTCTGTTGAAGTTACAAATTGGTATAGTGATATAATAGATTTAGCAGAAACTTTTGATATAGAAAATCCAAATTGGGTTCAAAATAATATTCCACAATATATTGTAAACAATGGTGAAAACGAAAGTTTATTATTGTTTTTCTCAATGGTTGGACAACATTTTGATAACATTTATTTCCATACAAAAGCTATTGAAAAAAGTAGAGGATTGGGATATAAAGCCGAAAGTGGAATATCTAATAAATTATTATTTGATGCATTAAAATCATTTGGTTGGGATGCAAATAATTTAGCTGCAGATGAGCAATTATGGAAATATGTTTTTGGTGTAGATACACAGGGTAATCAAAAAGAAATAAATCCTGCTAAAGCTAGAACATATGAAGTTTGGAGAAGAATTGTAAATAACTTACCTTATTTATTAAAGAATAAGGGTACACGAAAAGGTGTATATGCATTATTAAGTTGTTATGGTATTCCATCATCTAATCTTTCAATTTTAGAATTTGGTGGACCAGAAGTAACCACAACAAATAAGAGTAAATTAGTTTATGATAATATTACTACTGCTCTTAAAATGGTTAGTGGTTCAAAAATAGAAATGGAATGGAAAAATACCGACAAAGGTATTAAGCCAAATACGATAGAATTATTTGTTAAGCCAGCTACTAATTCAAATTACACTTTAATTAGTGGTAGTGGTTGGAATGTATCATTGCAATCTTCTATTTCATCTTCATTTGGAAATGTAGTATTTAATTATAGTGGTTCAAATGCAATATCTTCATCTTTATTACCAATATACAATGGTAAATTCTTTGGAATTTCAGTAAGTAGTGGTTCTAATGGATTAAAATTAGATGTTAGACAATCCGAAAAAGAAAGAACTATATTTCAACAATCAGTAAGCGCTTCCGCTACAAGTAGTTGGAATGCTGGTTCTACATTATATTTGGGTGGAAATTATAGTGGTAGCATAGATGAATTCCGTATGTGGTCAGATGTATTGGATACTGAAAGATTCTACGAACACGTTTCATTCCCTGAAATGATTAATGGTAATCATATTTCATCTTCAACCGATGATTTGTATTTCCGTTTGGATTTTGAATATCCAAAGAATTTAAATTCTTTTACATATTTACCAAATGTAGATACGAACATTTATTTTAGTGGAAGTTTGACTAGAAATGATTATGAAAGTGGTAGCTCTGATTTATACTCTGAAAATATTTCTCCATTATTATTCGCAACAGCAAGTGGATTTTCAAATATAACAACATATCCATATCAGTTTGAAGCAATAGATAGAAGTGTAGTTTTAGAAATTCCAGATATGGGGGCAAGTAGATATTCAACTAATAAAGTTAGATTTGAATCGCAAGAATTAGTATCCGATTTATCATCTAAACATCGTTCTACTAAAAAAGCATTTGACCAATCTCCTACTGATTCTAATAGAGTTGGTTTGTTCTTCTCTCCTACAAAAGAGTTGAATATTGATATTGCTAAATCTTTGGGTGGAATTAATTTAGATAACTATATTGGTGACCCATCGGATAACTATAAATCAAATTATAGTAGATTAGATTCTTTAAGAAATTATTACTTTCAAAGATTTGATGGTAGAGATATTTACGCATACATTAATTTAATCAAACTATATGAGAAATCTATGTTTGAAGATATTAAGAAAATGTTACCTGCTAGAGTTAAAGCAACTACCGGTTTATTGATTGAACCACATATTTTAGAAAGAAGTAAAATACAGCAGAAAAAACCAACAGGAGATGATTATCAAAAAGAAGTAACTATTCATTATGCGGATACTACTATTTTTGAAACTGAAAATATACAAAAAGAAGTAACTTTAGATACTACTTTAGAATATCAAATAAATTCAGAAAATAATCAGTACGAAGCATTAATTCAATCCGCATCTGTAGATTCGGTAATAGCTGAAAATTATCAGTACAATACTTCATATGATTATAATGCTTTTACAAATTTAGAATCTGATTCTTATCAAAAAGAAGTTAGTATTAATGCTGAATTAGGAGAACCTACTATATTAACCGAAATAGATGTATATGATATAAATACAGTAGTAGGTCAATCTGATTTTGAAACTATTGGATTTGGATTATATGCGGAACATGGATATTCTATTAGAACTTATTTTGATAAAGAAGGTAGACGAATTAAGGAAAGAGTTAAGGTTGATTTAATCAAAGAAAGAAAAACAAGAGATATTGTTAAATTTAAAACAATAATTGGTGGTAAAGGTGACCCTAGAGGTGAAATGATTGTAACATCATCTGTTTATTATGAAACAAAATTAAATGTACAACCTTATTCGGGTTCTAAAGTAATCAATCCAGGAACGGGTAGTATTGTTGAAGTAACCCCATTACATGGATATACATCTACACATTATAGAAATACATCGGATTTAACAAGAGGATTGGAAAATTCTTTCTATAAAGGAGCTGGATATACTTATTATTTAGATAAAAATAATAACAAAATTTGGAACACAATTGATGGAGCACCTCCGGTTGAAACATTTACTTCTAATCCTAATACTTTAAAAGTAAATAACGCAGGTAGACCAGCTAATGAACCAATTTTGGAAGTAGAATAACGGATTTTTAAAATAATTATATTTATAAACAAAGATAATATTAAACTATGGGATATTTAAGTAATACTGAATTAACAGTCGATGCTATTCTTACTAAAAAAGGTAGAGAAAAATTGGCAGCTGGACAAGGATTAAACATTACTCAATTTGCATTAGCAGATGATGAGATTGATTATTCTTTATATGAACCAGCTCATCCACTTGGTTCTGCATATTATGATGCGGCAATTAAGAATATGCCAGTTTTAGAAGCTAATCCTGATGAAACTCAAGTAATGAAATATAAATTAGTAACACTTCCAAAAAATACAACTCGTATTCCTGTTGTAGAATTTGGTGTTCCTAATGTAGCAGTTAATCAAAAAAGTGGTGAAGTAGCATTATCTCCAACCACATCTCCAGCAGGTAATAGAACATTAGGTTATACAATTGTATTATCTAATAAAAATGCAGGTGATATCATTGGTGAAGGTGTAACATCCGATGTAGGTTCAGTACCTATTTTCATTGGTGATGATGTATCTGCAACTGCAGCAATTGCTAAAGGATTAACATTTAAGTTTATTCCAAACCCATCTTTAACTTCGACTATCAGAACAACAATAACTGTTTATGGTAACGAAACGGGTGGTTCTCAAACTATTCCAGTAACCGTAACATATGTACAATAATTAAACTATGGCATTAATAAGAGATAATAGAGGAGCCCTTTTAGCAAGTAATATTTCACAATATCTTGCAGGTGCAGCTAATACGGCTGGTACTCCCATAGATACTAACGAATTAGTTAGAATCGTAAACCAATTTTTAGGAAGTGGTGAACAAATCAATTCTGATACAAATACTATTTCAAATGGTATTTATAAAAAATTTGGTTCGATTGATAAAGTAACTAATAGAACTGAAATAGTAACTTCAGGTATTTGGAGTGGTGATACGGGTTCATTAGATGTGAAAGCAAATTACACATCTTCTTTACAAGTAGCATCGACTAGTGGTAAATACTATTTAGATGTATATAACACAACCGATACTGGTTCTGGTGAAGTACAATTCTCAATTGCATATGGTGATGCTAGAGGATTTGGTGCACCAACATTGAGTCAAAATGATGATTCAACAATGCCAACAAAAGCTACTTACAATCAATTTAAAAATGTATTGTTAGATTCAGCTGATGCATATTTTAGTGTATATAGTGGTTCAACTGCTGGAGCACATGATATGACTTCGTTCTACGCAATCAATGTAAATAGAGCTAGATACAAAGAAAGATTAGACCCAGGTAATATTTCAATCGATTTATCGGGTTCAATTAGAAGTATCACTTTGATTGATGATAGTGGTGGAACTGATGAGAATGTAACAACTGCAGGTAGAGTATACAATTTGGTTAGTGGTTCATTGAATATTGGTTCGGCATTAACTGCATCGATTTCATCTTATACCGCATCAAACGGACAAGGTTGGGGATTATTCTATCCTGATATGGGTGTTATTTTATTAAACCCATCTGCATTAAATGCATCTGTTGACCCATTATTAGCACCAGCTAGTGCATCTATAACATCTGTATATCACCAAAACAATGGTAATAAATCAGGTTCAGTAGCATTGTTAATGGCAATTAGTGGTGGTATGGACTTCCAAGTTCGTAGAACTGAAAATGTTTCTACATCACACTATTTTGTAAGAGCAAACAATAGAGAATTCAATTTTTCAAATAACCCAACATTCGTAACAGGTTCGGTTGGACAATTTGTTCAATCATCATTTGAAAGAGACCCACATGTTTATATTACAACGATAGGTTTATACGATGATGCAAACGAATTATTAGCAGTAGCTAAAACTTCTAAACCAGTTGAAAAATCATTCGATAAAGAAGTAGCAATAAAAGTAAAGTTAGATTTCTAAAAGAGAATAACTAATTAAACTAACGACCCACCTTTTGGTGGGTTTTTAGTTTCAAAGATATTTATATACGATATGTTAAAAAGAATACCAAAATCGGATATTAGTATTAGGCCTTTTAAGGCATATAAAGAATGGTCTTTCCAAAGCGGGTCATCGGATATTTCCGTATTAGAAGCAAATGTAAGTTCTAGTGAATCATCTAATGGATTTCAAAAAAATTCAATATATGGTCAATTAAGAGCCCAATTTTATAATGGTAATGAAAATAATCCATTTACCCGTACAGGACACAAAAGTAATTCTTATACAACCGCAATAACTGCTACCGAAAGATATTTAAGTGGTTCTGCTAAAGTTATTTCCATTCCACAAATATATGTTGGTGAAGGAATTAAAAAGGGTTCTTTTACTCTAATAGATGATTCCATAACATATCAAGATGATTCTAATGGTAATTTACAAGATTATAGAGATTTAATTTATGTATCCAACATAGCAATACAAACTGGTGCTGGATATATGAATTTTACCGATATTCTTAATACGGAATACACAGCCATTATTGATGATTATTTTATAGATTTATCATCCGGCATTATGAATATAACATATAATGGTACGGAATATAATGATATTGCTATAATATCATTTGATATGGAAAATGGTATAATGAGAGTTGATAATTTACCATTCTTACCATTGGATGCTAGTGGTGTAAAAATAGGTAATGTATTTTATAATCAAGGATTAGTAACAATAACTAGAGATTCCAATATTAGATTGACTCCAAATTGGCAAATTTCTTACAAATCTACTAAAACAATTTACGAACACGAATATCTTCTTATTGTAAATGAAGATGAATTTAATATTTCGCAAAATCCAACAGCTATTGTAGAAGTAGGAAAAGAAATAGGATTTGTAAGTGGAAGCGATGGTAAGATATACAAAACAACTACTAATTCGGGAGTTAAATATATTCGTAAAAAATCTACATTAGAAAATGGAAATCAATTAGATTATCGTTATACATCATCAGTTAGTTCATCAACTCATTTTGCAGGATTTGAACATTGGGATTTAAGTGGTTCGGTAGATTCAACGGGTTCATTCCTTGCACCATTTATTACAACAATTGGTTTATATGATGATAATTGTGATTTAGTAGCAGTTGCTAAACTTCCACAACCAATTAAATCAGAACCTGATATTCCTGTTAATTTTATTATCCGTTTTGATATTTAATTTATATTTATAAGTAAACAATACAAACTATGCCAACAATAGAAGAATTATACAAAGCTCAACAATCAGCATTAGGTGTTGATAAATTAGGATTTGACGCTGGTGTAAACGCAAAAACTCCATACACTACAAATGATTTAAAAAAAGCAGATGAGCAAGTTTTAACTGCTGCAAAATTTAAACAAGGAAGAGGTGGTGAAAAGAATTTTGCTAAATATTCTGAATCAGTAAAAAGATAAACCAATTTAATGGCTAAAAAAGTTACAAAAAAATCTAGCAAATGGGTTGCTAGAAAATATGGATTTAAATCTGGTCTTGAAGAAACTATTTCAATACAAATCGAAGGTAGAGGGATTGAGGTTAAATATGAGTCCGAAAAAGTGGATTATATTATACCTGCTTCTAAACATACTTACAATCCTGATTTTAAGTTACCCAATGGTATTTTCGTAGAAACAAAAGGTAGATTTCTTGCAGCAGATAGAAAAAAACATCTGTTGGTTAAAGCTCAAAACCCACAATTGGATATACGATTCGTATTTTCCAACTCAAAGAACAAAATAAGTAAAAATTCAAAAACTACTTACGCAGATTGGTGTGATAAGAACGGATTTAAATATGCCGATAAGGTAATACCGGAAGATTGGTTCTAAAATATTTGGAAATTTAAAATATTTGTCGTATCTTTGGATTGTGTTGAAAAGTACTGACAAAAATATCGTAGTATCTACGCTTTCTAATGCGTTGGGTAGTTATTCTAATTTAAGGGGTAACGAATTAGCATTTTATTGTCCATTTTGCAATCACCATAAACAAAAACTTCAAGTCAATACTGAAACTCAAAAGTGGCATTGTTGGACTTGTAATAGTGGTGGTAAGAAATTGACTTCTCTCTTAAAAAGATTAGATGTTGATAGAAAAACCATATCCATTATCAGAGAAATATATGGAGATTCTAATTATAATCCTCAAAACGAAGATGAAGGTACAAAAGTATTCATTCAGTTACCAAAAGAATTTATTAGTTTAGCAGAAGAACCAAAAGGATTTAATCCTGAATATAAACATGCTATTCACTATTTAAATGAAAGAGGAATCACACAAAAAGAAATTGTTAAGTACAACATAGGCTATTGTAAAGAAGGTTTATATAGTAGAAGGGTAATTATACCATCATATAATTGTGATGGGCAATTAAACTATTTTGTTTCTCGTTCTTATTATCCAGAAGAGAAAATGAAATACAAAAACCCACCAATTAGTAAAAATGTAATTTGTTTGGAATCACAAGTCAATTGGAATGAACCAATTATATTATGTGAGGGTGTATTTGATGCAATTACAATTAAAAGAAACGCAATCCCATTATTGGGTAAGTTTCCATCAAAATTATTAGTAGAGAAAATCTTTATGAGTGGAGTTAGTGATATTATTATTTCATTAGATAATGATGCAATTAACGAAGCACTTAAAGCAGCAGAATATTTTCGTAAGCAAGGTATCAATGTTAAGATGATGTATATGAAAGATAAAGATGCATCTGAAATTGGATACGATAAGTTTTATGAAGAACTAAAGAAAACTAAAGAGTTTTCATCGGAGGAATTATTGTTAAACAAGATTATGAGTTTATGAGTAAATTAAAAAAGATTTATCATATTGCTGATGTACACATCCGTAATGTGAAAAGACACAATGAGTATCGACAAGTGTTTGAAAAAATGTTTGAAGAGATTCGTAAAAGAGGAACTGAAGATTCCATCATTTATTTAGCAGGTGATATTGCCCATGCTAAATTAGAACTTTCGCCAGAATTGGTTAGAGAGATTAGTTGGTTATTTACGGAATGTTCTAAACATTGTGAAACAATCCTCATTACAGGTAACCACGATTGTAATATGAACAACTCTGATAGATTGGATGTACTTACCCCAATCGTAGAGGCTTTAAATTTACCAAATTTTACATATTTGAGAGATACGCAAGTACATACAATTAATGATGTAGATTTTGCAGTATTCAGTATATTTGATGATAAAGCAAATTGGCCTAAAGCAGATACTTTAAAAGGTAAAACAAAGATTGCTTTATTTCACGGACCAGTTGATAATTCACAAACCGATATTGGATATGTAGTATCTTCTCGCCATTTTACAACGGATATGTTTGATGGATATGATTTAGCTTTATTAGGTGATATCCACAAACGACAAGAGATGATTTCTCCAAAAGGATGTAAGGTAGTTTATGCGGGTTCATTAGTTCAACAAAACTTTGGTGAAACTTTGGATAAGCACGGATTCCTTGTTTGGGATATGGATACTTTAACTTATGAAGCAGTTGATATTCATAACGATTATGGATATTACACAATGGATATTGATAATGGAAAAGTTCCTATTGTATCCGATATGCCAAAGAAACCTCGTTTGAGAGTTCGTTTATCTAATACCGATTCTGCTGATACTAAAAGAGTAATGGCTGAAATTAAAATGAGATATGGTGTTGAGGATTTTACAATTATCAGAACCGATTCTCTTTCTAAATCAAAAACAGGTAATAGATTAAACAAATTAGATTTTGAAGATATTTCGGATATCAATTATCAGAATTCACTTATCAATGAATATGTTGAGAGAATGATGCCGTTTGTAGTTAAAGAAGATTTGGATAAATTACAAATAATCAATAGAGATATCAATAGTAGAATTGTAAATGAAGATGTACAAAGAAATATTCAATGGAAACCAATTAAGTTTGAGTTTTCAAATATGTTTAGTTATGGAGAGAATAACAAAATTGATTTCACAAAGTTAGGTGGATTGATGGGATTATTTGCACCAAATGCGCAAGGTAAATCATCTCTATTTGATGCAGTATCATTTTGTTTATACGATAAGAGTAGTAGAGCTTACAAAGCAGCTAATATCCTAAACAATCGTAAATCGGATTTTGTTTGTCATTTACACTTCCAAATTGATGGAATAGATTACCACATTGAAAGAACAGCAAAAACAATTAACAAAGGAAAGAATGTTAAAGTAGATGTACAATTTTGGAGACAAGATGGTGATACTAAAACATCCCTAAATGGAACAGAAAGAAGAGATACAAATCAGATTATCGAACAATATGTTGGTAAATATGAGGATTTTGTATTGACAGCATTATCTTTACAAGGTAACAACGCACTATTCATTGATAAATCCCAATCAGAAAGAAAGGATTTATTAGCACAATTTATGGGATTAAATGTATTCGATAAATTATATGAAACTGCAACTGAAGATATCAAAGAAGTATCTGTCCTAATTAAGAACTTTAAGAAAACCGATTTCACATCCGAATTGGCTGATAAGGCAACGGAATTAAAAGATAAGAAAATTGAATTAAAGGATTTAGAAAAGGAATTAGGTAGATTAAATGATGATGCTACTG
>JACCED010159625.1_pt1 | contig 37834 bp, 40 predicted proteins | sample 7455021 | NCBI WGS metagenome assembly JACCED01 (sample SAMN15323456, study PRJNA562643) | freshwater metagenome | isolation source: river surface water | place: USA:Blue River Watershed | collected 2017-08-19
AGTCTGCTGCTATGGCTCGCGCCAATGTGTTGGTACAGGCGGGTACTGCGATGTTGGCCCAGGCTAATCAGAACCCTCAGTACATCCTCACGCTGCTGCGTGGTTGATCGAGATAGGAAGTTATAAAAATGGCTGTTACAGCAAATACGAACATCTCATCGATTTCGGCTTCGCGTGCCCTCTATGAGACCCGTAAGGATCTCTCGCAAGCGATGGAGCGGTTAGCGTCCGGTAAGCGTATCAACGGAGCGGTGGACGATGCCGCTGGGCAAACCGTTGTTACGCGTATGAAGGCGCAGGTCTCGAGTCTCAATCAGGCAATCAGAAATACCAATGACGGTATCTCGATGCTCAGCACCTATGATGGAGCGGCAGATGAGATCGAAGATATTCTGATTAGAATGAGAGAGCTCGCAACGCTTTCGCAAAACGGCACGTACACCGCGGAAGACCAAGCGAACGCGAACCTAGAATTCGTAGCGTTAGCGGCCGAGGTCGATCGTATCCAGTCGAAGACGAAGTTCAACGGTACGATGGATGTAGCGTCTACTGCGGATATCACCTACAGCTTCCAGGTCGGCTTCAACGGTGGCGACGCAGTCGCGGCTACGTTCAAGACGCTGCACATGTCCGCGTTGGTCGGCGACGATATCGCGTCATCTGATTTCGGTATCGGCGGTCACGGAACGGCGGCCAGCAACGTCACTATGGCTAGTGCCGCCGTCACCGCACTCGATAAGGGCTTGAGTAACTTAAACGTTGCTCGCGCCACGGCCGGTGCGGCGATCAACCGTTTGGAGCACACCGTCAGCAATTTGATGAACGTCGTGCAACGTACCGAGGAAGCGCGATCCCGCATCGAAGATGCGGACTTCGCGGCCGAATCGGCTGCGATGGCGCGGGCGAACGTCCTCACGCAAGCGGGCAGCGCGATGCTCGCACAGGCCAATCAGAGTCCGCAGTACATCCTCGCGCTGTTGCGCTGAGGCTGACGCGTGAACTCAGGAGTTAAACAATGGCTGTGAGCAATGCTGCGGTACAGGCGTTGATCCGGGATAAGAGCCCGGACGGCGCTGCCGCCGAGGCTCGACCGAACAAACCGGTGGAACCGGTTGCGGTCGACTTGGGTGGCGTGACCGGCATCAAGCCGGTCGGCGGAGGCGACTCTGCGGTCAGCGTCGAGTCGATTAAAGCGGAATTGCGTGAGTCGGTGAAGCTGGCCAACGAGCGACTCTCTACGCGTGGACAACGCGTCGAGATCGGCGTCGACGGCAACACTGGCACGATCGTAGTGAAAGTTTCGGACGTCAATACGGGCGAAATGGTTCGCCAGATTCCGTCGGAGGACATGCTGCGCATCACGCGCAACATCGACGCACTGACGGGGATCCTGGTGGATCACAAGGAATAACGGTTCAACAACTCTGGAGACTAAAGCATATGGCACCAAATGCTGCGGCACTCAAGGCTTATCAGTCCGTGAAATCGGAATCGATGGCCCATGGCGGAAAAGGCGTGGAACTCGTGGTCATGCTGTACGACGGCATCATCGAGTCACTCGTCAAGGCGCAGGGGCACATCGAGCGCAAGGAATGGCGGGATGCAGGGCGTCAATTCGCTCGAGCTCTGACCATCGTTGCGGGTCTGCGCGAGACGCTCGACTTCGAGCGCGGGCAACCGGTGGCTGATAACTTGTTCAGTTTCTACAACGCACTGTCGGCGCAGCTCATCAAAGCGCAGGCTCGTCGCGATGTGGCACTGCTCCAGGAATGTATCAAGATGATCTCTGAGGTGAAGGATTCGTGGGTTCAGCTTGCCAAAGCTGCAGTCGCGACTCCGGTAAAGGCCTTGACCTCCAGTCCGTCCGAGACGACTCGGTCGGCGACGGTACCCATTGGTGCTGCGGTAGCCGGCGCCTACTAAGGCGGATCGGCAGACTGGAAGTCGGGATCGCGGCGGGGGCTTAAACCCCCGCCGCCAATCCTCTCCGGCCGGAGTTTCCCGCTAAAGGTCGCGGGCGTTGGGCCGACTGTTGTCCATGTACGGGGTAGTCCCGTTCATGGAGCACCAAACCATGTCTGCACTTGCACTCAAAGCCTATCGTTCTGCGCACGTCGATGTCCGTTGCTCGGACGCTGACAAGCGCGATCTCGTGATCATGATGTACGACGGCGCCATCGAGGCGATCCGTTTGGCCCGGGCCCACGCTGAGCGAACCGAACGTAAGGCGGTCAGCGCCGCCGTCACCCGTGCGCTCTCGATCCTTTCGGGCCTGCGTGACACCTTGGATCTGCAAAAAGGCGGTTCTGTCGCAGCGCATCTCGATGATTTCTATCAGTTTTTGATTCGCAAGCTCGTTCGGGCGGGCGGTGCGGCTGAAGTTACCGACCTAGCCGAGTGCGAGGATTTGCTAGGTCAGGTCCGCGAGGCTTGGGCCTCAATCAACCCCGCGACTGTCGGGCAGGTCAACCAGCGGATGTTCGTGGTTCGCACCTGATCGGCTTGATCCTGATGTAGTATCCGCAGGCCTTCGATCCGAAATGGATCGAATCCGACAACAACGTCAGGGAGAGGGTCTTGCGGCGTACGGGTTACGTGGGGGCGGCTTTTGGCTGCAATCCCCGGTAGACGCCCCAGCGAGGGTGATGCGCTCGACGTCTTGGCAGGCGAATCGCCGGCCATGCGATCGTTGCGCGCGCTTATCCGTCGCGTTGCGAGTTCAGATAGCACCGTACTGATCCTCGGCGAGTCGGGCACGGGCAAGGAGCTCGTTGCCCAATCTATCCATCGCCTCTCGGGCCGCAGCGGCAACAGCTTTGTGCCGGTTAATTGTGGCGCTATCCCACCCGATCTTTTGGAGAGCGAGCTCTTCGGACACACCAAGGGTGCTTTCACGGGTGCACTAACGGATCGACGCGGTCGGTTTGAGATGGCTCACACCGGCACCCTGTTCCTCGATGAGATCGGCGACATGCGGCTCGACATGCAGGTCAAGTTGTTACGTGTGCTGCAGGAGCGAGTGATTGATCGAGTCGGTGACGATCGGTCGATTCCGGTCAATGTGCGCGTGGTTGCAGCGACCCACCGGCAACTTGAAGAGTCGATTTCGCAAGGAAAATTCCGGGCAGATTTGTTTTATCGCCTTAATGTGGTGCCGCTGTATGTTCCGGCACTGCGAGATCGGGGTGATGATGTCGCTGTGCTATTCGAACATTTCGCCAAGCGGTGTGCGGCGCCCGGTAAGTCTCCGATCCGAGCCGCCGAAGATCTCAAGGCTTGGCTTGCCTCGTATTCTTGGCCCGGCAATTGCCGCGAATTGCTCAACTTTGTCGAGCGCTTGACGGTCTTTTGGCCCGAGCAGGAGTTGTCACTGCGGCAGCTCCCGTCATCCATGTTGCCCCGATCGGGCACTCTCAATGCCGGGCCGTCGTCGGCCGATGAGCAAGCTGCGGTCATTGACCTCTTTCAGGGCGATGAGTTTATTGGCGAGCTCAACGAAGATACTTTTGCTGCAGCCGATTGTGTGAGCATCGAGTCGCAAGAAGAGGAGGCCGTCTCGACGGATTGGTTCGCCCAACTACCGTCGATATCGGAGCCCTCGCTCGCCAATGCCACGGTCGACCTCAAGCGGATGTTGGCCGATTTCGAGTCGGCATGGATTCGTGAGGCGATGAAGGTGACCGAAGGCAACATTACCCACGCGGCTGAGCTGCTTGGTCTTGCGCGGACCACCCTCATCGAGCGACTGCGTAAATACGATCTGTCGGCATCTCGACAGTAGCCTCTCGCGCCAGGCTTTGACGCGATAACCCATTGATTTTATTAGCTGTGATGCCTTGTGGCATGGCAGTTGCTTCATTCCGTCACCTGATCAGGCAAGGTGTCGTGAGTCCGTCGTGTCAGAAGCACTGAATAACCCGAATGCGAAAGCCGGCGCGGTCGTCTACGGAGACCCGTTCACGGCACAGTTGCTCGCATTGGCGTCACGGGTGGCACGCACCGAGGTGACGGTGCTGATCGGTGGTCCCTCGGGCACGGGTAAGGAAGTGCTCGCTCGTTACATTCATGAGAACTCCCTGCGCGGTACTGGTCCGTTTATCGCGTTCAACTGCGCGTGCCTGCCAGAGTCGATGGTTGAGGACCTGCTATTCGGTCATGAGAAGGGGGCCTTCACGGGTGCCGTTCAGCGTTTCCAAGGTTTCTTCGAGCAGGCCGACGGCGGCACCCTGTTTCTCGATGAAGTGGGCGAGTTACCGCCGACTGTGCAAGCAAAGCTGCTGCGTGTTTTGCAGGAGCGCGAATTCACGCCACTCGGCTCGACCAAGCCACAGAAAACCCAGTTTCGTTTGCTTGCGGCCACTAACCGCAATCTTAAGGGTGACGTAGCGACCGGTCGTTTTCGGGAAGACCTCTACTACCGGTTGAATATCTTTCCGCTCCAGTTGAAGCCGTTACGAGAGCGACCAGGCGACATCCTGCCGTTAGCGCGCGCGATGATTGCGCGCCATCAATATATTTCCGGTGCGATGCAACTCGATGATTCCGCCGTGGCCGCGTTGCGCGCATACGACTGGCCGGGCAACGTGCGCGAACTTGAGAACGTGATACAGCGTGCCATGGTCGTTGCGGATGGCGGCGTGCTCCGTGCAGATCATCTGGGTCTTGAGGTGGGCTTACCGCTCGAAATCAATTTCGTTCCGATGGATCTGCCTGCCCAGGTAGTCGAGTCAGAGCCCGAGTCCCTTGCAGATTGGCGCTCGAATCAGGAAGCGGAGCTCATCATGGCGACGCTGCGTGAAACGCCCACCAAGATGGCGGCAGCGGCCAAGCTCGGTATCAGTGAGCGAACGTTGCGTTACAAGCTCGCGCGTCTGCGTGAGAGCGGCATGATGGCGGTGGGCGTATGAGCATTCAGTCGGTCGCGATGAAGCAGGCACTTGATCAGCTCCGTCAGATGCGCGAGTCGATCCGTCCGCCTAGCGTCGAGGCTGGTCAGCCGCAGGGGCCCGCGGCGCCGTTGATGCCGCCCTCGGGTGAGCCGAAGGTTAATTTCACCGACACGATGAAATTCGCGCTCGATCGCGTGAACGAACAGCAACGAGTGTCGCGCGAATTACAGACCGCATATGTTCGGGGCGATGACGTGTCGCTAACCGATGTGGCGATTGCGATGCAGAAGTCCTCCGTGGCGTTCGAGGCAACGGTCCAGGTTCGTAACAAGATTCTGGAATCCTACAAAGAAATTATGAGCATGTCGGTGTAATGTATGGCTACCGTTGAAGCAGAAGTTCTCGGTCCTCGACTAGACGCCGCGCGTGCCGGACTCGGCGATGACGGAGTCACTGTCTCGACCTCGCGCAACATGACGACCGCAGGGTCGACCCTCGGTGCAAATGACAATGCCGCTGGAACCTCACTCGCAAACGGTGGTACGGGTAGCGGTCTTCCGGCGGTTTTACAGCGACCTGCTGTTCGTGCCGCGCTGCCCTATGTGGGGCTCGGCTTATTAATTTTGCTAGCTATCGTCGCTTATATGGCGATGTCCTCGCAGCCGGACCGTTCACTTTATCCGAACATGGCTGACGCAGATAAGGAGCAGGCGCAGCAGCTATTGCAGAAAAATGGCATTGGCGTTTCGCTTGATCCGGTGAGCGGAGCCTTGCAAGTGCCGGCGAATGAGTTCCACGAAGCACGCATCATGCTTGCGGCGGCTGGTCTGCCTCGTGAGGCGAGCGCTGGCTACTCCGCCTTGCGCGAGAACATGCCGCTCGGCACGAGTCAGTTCATGGAGCAGGCTCGCTACAACGCTTCGGTAGAGGAAGAGCTTGCTCAAAGTATTCGTCGAATCAACACGATTCAGGATGCGCGTGTGCACCTTGCTCTGCCCCGCCAGAGCGCATTTGTGCGTGATCGCGCTGAACCCAAGGCCTCGGTAATCGTGACGCCTTATAACGGTCGGGCGGTCAGTGAGGGACAGGTGCAGGCTATTGTGCACCTCGTGTCGTCAAGCATCCCGTACATGACACCGGCCAACGTATCGATTGTCGATCAGTTCGGACGTCTCCTCACCGAGTCGCCGGAGTCGAAGGATCTCAACGCACGCCAACTGGAGTTGCGGCAGAAACTCGAGGCCGACTACACCGATCGCGTGGTGCAGTTGCTGGGCCCCATTTTCGGTACCGCTAATGTCCGTGCGCAGGTGAATGCCGATCTCGATTTCTCGGTTATCGAGAGAACGGTCGAGAATTTCGATCCAACGAGCACGGGCACCAAGGTTCGCTCTGAGCAGCTGCGAGAATCTACGACGACCGAGCCGAAGTCCGAGGGTGTGCCAGGGTCGCTTTCCAACGAGCCGCCCCCGCCCGTCGCAGCGACACCGGACGCTAACGTACCGGCTGAGCCCGCCCCCGGCGAGCCGGTGGTGCGTGCGCAAGAACGCAGCGAAGCGAAAAACTACGAAATGGATCGCTCGGTACAATACGTTGTCGATCCGGCGCCGCGCCTGCGTCGCTTAACCGTCGCCGTAGCGGTCAACGACGCAGTCGCTGCTCCCGGATCAAATCAGCCGCCGGCACGGCGCCCGTTGCCGGCCCAAGAAGTTGCTCGCTTGACCTCGCTCGTGCAGGGCGCGGTCGGCTTCAACGCAGCGAGGGGTGACGTGGTCAATCTCATCAGCACGAGTTTCGAAGTGCCGGTTCCGACAACGCCGTTGCCGTTCTGGCAGCAGCCGCAGTTCCTTGAGATCGTGAAGTACGGAATTTTCGCGATGGGTCTCGCATTGCTTGCGTTTCTCGTTGTTCGTCCCATCGTGAAGCGACTGACATACGTCCCACCTCCGCCTGCACCGGCACAAATGTCGCCTGACGAGATGAAGGCCGCGTTGCTGGCAACCGGCGATATCACACCCGATGCGTTGGCACTTGCCACGCTCGGTGCGCAGGGCGGTGCCGCGGATCTTGCGGTAGCTGGCACGGCAGCGGGTGGAAGCGTCGAGTCGGTCGAGGCCGAGAGCGATAACATCGAGATCAAAGAAGGTGAGTCGATGGAGGAATTCAAGGCTCGCCTCAAGGCTCGTTTGAAGCCGAAGAAGAAGGCCGGAATTTCAGCTGAGATGCTCGATACCGCCAACAGTTACGATGACAAGGTGACCGTGGTTCGTATGTTGGTTGATCAGGATGCGCGTCGCGTGGCGCTGGTACTGAAGAACCTCATTACGCGCGACCTCGGTTGACACGGAGACGATCATGGCTGACTCAATGGCATTGGCAACCCTCGAAGCGCCAGATCCGGAACAAGTCGCCGCAGAGGTCGCTGCGTTGTCGAACACGCAGCGCGCGGCCGTCATGCTGATGTTGCTCGGTGAGGAAGAAGCCGCGAGCATCATTCGTCACCTAGCCCCGAAAGAAGTGCAGCATTTGAGTGCAGCGATGCTTTCTGTCGCGGATCTTTCGCAGGAGGCCGTGAGCGTAGTCCTTGATGGCTTTATTGCGACGATCAAGAAGCAGACTAACTTGGGTGGCGGTCTCGACTATCTCGAGAATGTATTGCGTGCCGCGATCGGAGAGGATAAGGCGAGTAGTGTTCTGAGTCGAATCACACCGGCTTCAGCGAATCGTGGACTCGAAGTACTGCAATGGATGGATGCTCGATCGATCGCGGAAATGATTGCTGCGGAGCACCCGCAAATCATTGCTATCGTGCTCTCTTTCCTCGACTACGACGTGGCAGCGGATGTTTTGCGTTTCCTGCCCGAGACGTTACGCCCGGAGGTGCTCGCACGTGTGGCTTCACTCGAGACGATACAGCCGACGGCGATGCAAGAGCTCGAGGCGATCATGAAGCAGCAGTTCTCCTCGAATTCGTCGCTCAAATCGTCGAGTGTCGGTGGTGTCAAGGCTGCCGCGAAGATCATGAACTACGTCAAGACAGACATCGAACAGTCGATGATGAAGCGTCTTGGCGAGAAAGACTCTGATCTCGCCCAGCGCATTCAGGACAACATGTTTGCGTTTGAAAATCTTGCGGGTTGCGATAACCGCAGCATACAGACGCTAATGCGCAATGTAGCTAGCGAGCAGTTGATGGTTGCACTTAAGGGTGCAGATGATCTTGTCAAAGATAAATTTCTTTCAAACATGTCGGCGCGTGCGCGTGACATGTTTGTCGACGAAATGGAAGGTCGTGGGCCGTTGCGCCTTTCGGAAGTCGAGGAAGCCCAGAAGCAGATTCTGCGGACGGCACGTCGCCTATCCGACGCCGGCGAAATGATGCTCTCAGGTCGTGGCGCCGACTACGTCTAAAGGCATGCCGTGAAATCGAAAAGCCCGACGCCGTTCCTGGCTGCCGATGTACTACGTCGTCGCGATGACGAGTCGGCTGCTTTCGCAGCTCGTCATTTCGCAATCCGTCGGGCCGGGTTCTTGCTGCGTGAGCATGCCAAGCAGCAGTCCGAGCCGCCGGTTCCCTTCGAGGAAGAGGCGATCATCACATCGGCGGATGAGATTCCAGAGTTACTGATCGAGCCTGCGTTTGACGCGGCGGATTCCCCAGTCTCGGAGCTCGTGCCTGCGGGTCCGACCGAGGAGGAAATCGCAGCGCGCATTGCGCAGGCGGAGCAGCAGGGCGAGCAGCGCGGTCGCGAGGCTGCGATGGCCGAGATTGCCGCGGCGCTCGATTCGGCGATCGTCGCGCTCGATGCAGCAGCGCAGGCGTTGGATGCGGAGCGCGTGAAGCTGGAGCGTGACTGCGTCGTGCCGTTGGCGCGCGCGGGCATCGAGCTAGGCTCCCAATTGGCTCGGCAGTCCTTGGCTACCGCCGCCGGGCTCGAACGTTATATTGAACTCGTTGCCGAAACGCTGGCACAGAAAGCACAGACCGACGCCTCTGTTCTGCCAACAACGCCGATCGTTGTTCGTTTGAATCCGGAAGACGTCGCCTTGCTAGAGCGTGGCAACCGGCGGCCCGCAATGCTGCAATTTCAGGCGGATCCACTCGTTGCGCGTGGTGGCGTTATTCTGGGCCGGGGCGATCAAGTCATCGACGATCGGCTCGAAAATCGTTTGCGTGAAGTGAGAGAGCTTGCCTTGTCGGCAGCCGCCGAGGTTTTGCGAGACCCGTCATGAGCGAGTCGCTGCTCGGAGTTTTGCAACGGCGGCTTTCTGGTATCGAAGTATCACCGCCCACGGTACGGGGCGTGCTCACGCGAGTGACTGGAATGATGTTGAGTGCGCGCGGCGTACGCGCGCCACTTGGCGCCTACTGCGAAGTCATGGCCGAGCATGGCGAGGGCATCGTCTGCGAAGTCGTCGGCTTTCGCGATGGCGAGATCATGTTGATGCCGCTGTCGGTGGTGCAAGGTTTGCTGCCGGGCGCTGCAGTTCGAGTCCTTACTCTGACGGCGCGGGTTGGTGTTGGTGCCGGATTGCTCGGTCGGGTAGTCGATGGTCTCGGTGACCCTCTCGATGGTGGTCCTGCAATTGAGCACGAGGTGTTCGTGCCGCTACGCGGCGAGCGGCAAAACCCTCTGCATCGCGCTGCTATTACGGAGCCGCTTGATGTCGGAATTCGGGCGATAAATACATTTCTCACGGTGGGCCAGGGTCAGAGAATTGGGCTAATTGCCGGCAGTGGCGTCGGTAAAAGTATGCTCTTGGGAATGATGACGCGATTCACTGCAGCTGACGTGATCGTCATTGGTATGATTGGTGAACGTGGTCGAGAGGTACTCGATTTCGTTCACGAGACGCTTGGCGAAGAGGGTTTGAAGCGCGCCGTAGTGGTCGCCGCGCCGGGCGACCGGTCTCCAGTTTTGCGCTTACGCGCTACACACTACAGCTGTGCGATTGCAGAGTATTTCAGAGATCAAGGTAAAAACGTCCTTTTATTGATGGATTCGTTGACTCGCGTCGCGCACGCGCAGCGTGAGGTCGGATTAGCTGCAGGTGAGCCGCCGACGACTAAGGGGTACACACCATCGGTGTTCTTCTTAATCAATGAATTGGTAGAGCGTGCAGGAAACATGAGTTCTGCAGGCAGTATCACCGGGATTTATACGGTTTTAGCTGAGGGCGATGATGCCAACGATCCGATCGTCGACGGTGCGCGCGCAATTCTCGACGGCCATGTCTTGCTGTCACGCGAGATTGCGGCGATGGGGCAATATCCGGCGATCGATATCAGCGTATCGGTGTCGCGATTGGCGACGAAGATCGTCTCCAGCGAGCGCCGAGCGCTCGTGACCAAGTTTCGTCGACTACTTGCGACTTACGAGGAAAACAAAGATTTGGTTGCTGTCGGTGCGTATCGGCCAGGTACGCAGCCTGAGCTCGACGAAGCGCTGCAACGTCGAGGCGTCTTTCGAGAGTTCCTTTCCCAAGGTGCAGATGAGCGCGTAACCTTGGACGAGGGGTTTGCGCAGCTGCAGCAGGTATTGGCGTGAGCAATAAGCAGGCTAAGCGCGCACAACGTCTGCAGCGCATCGCTAGGATCGGCGACGCGGTCGCTAAAGCGGCCGAGGCGGTAGTGACGCAGCGGCGCAGCGAACTGTTGGCCCAAGAACAGCGGCTCGCGGTAGTCGAGGAGTATTGCAGAGACTATGCCCAATCGACCCGCGACCGAGAGTCGGCTCCGACTAGCATCGTGACGTGGCGGCAATATCGCGAGTTCTCCGGCTGGCTTTCGACGATGTCGGTGACGCAACGTAACGAAGTCGCGCAAGCGCAGTTCATGGTTGACTCCGCTTTAGAAGAGGCGTTGCAGAAGCGCAATTTCGCACGCGCGCTTGAGAATGCATCTGACCGTGCGGAAGCGATTGCGGCTCGAGAGGCTGCAACTCTTGAGCAGAAAGCGATGGATGCGTTGGCTAGATCCGTGGGAGATGCGTTGGCATCTTAGTTGCATCGACTAGCCAGGTTCGAGAATACCGGCAAGTCCACAGGTCACCATGTCAGCACCGTCCGCCATTTTGTCCCTCTTGCAGGGGTCGAAGTCCGCGCCGCCGAATCCGACGGAGTCGGTTCTAGGTGATGCATCGAAGGGCGATCCAGACTACTTTGTTTCCTTGGTGAAACAAAATATTGAGGATATTGATGCTAAGCGGCTAAAAAATCGCGAAAACAACGATTCAAAGTCCGACGCCATCGCTGACGGTAACGTCAAAGTGGCGATCAACGACGACGACTTGGACGAATTGAATGAGTCGCGCCCAGTCGCCGAGCTAGCGGCTTTCGGCAACACATTGCCGTTGCCGTCGCCTTTGCCGCCTGCCTCCATATCGTTTGGGGTTTCGTTGCCGGCCATCCCATCGCCGGCCATGGTCGTACCGGGTATCGAGGTGGCAGCCACCGCCGCGACAGCTGATACGCAGCTCGAGGATTTTGCTGTTGGCATGGGGATCGATCGTCGTCTAGCGAAGCTGTTATTGCAGCAGACGGCATTTGACACCACTTTGCCTTCCACGCCGGTCGTCGGCGCGTCTGTTTCGGCTGGCGTGATGTCGTCGGTCGCCAGTGCAGCGACTGGGCCTATCGGTGTATCTCTCGTCGGAACGAGTGGCCCAGCGGCTCTAGGCACTCCAGCGGCCATAACACCGGTCGGCATGACGTTAGCTGTGCCTAATATGGGTCCTTCACTCGCGGTGGTCGCGGCACCCGCTGCGGCTGCTAGCCTTGCACTCGATGAATCGCACATTCATCGCGAGCCGTCTTCATCGGAGCAGACGTTCGAATTGGTTGAGACTCTTAGTGATGAGGACGTGTTACGTTGGCGTGCCGTGACACATCGTTCGGATTGGTTGTCGCCGACGCGTGACATCAGCGCAGATCTCGCGGGGACGCTCGAGATCGAGCTATCAAAGACCTTGTCCGATTCTGATTTTGCGGCCGCCTCTGCGGCGCTGCGTGGTATGACGCTTGATCGGCTGACTGGCGCTGCGAACCCCGATACAGCAGGTTCTATGGCCTCGGTCAGCGGATTCTCCACTCCAGCGATAGGCCCAATCGCTTCGATCGGTGGCGCGGCCACAGGAAATGTCGGTCAGTTGCCTATGCCCTCGTCAGCGGATACCGCGACGCCAGTGCGGGTCCCAGACGGCAGTTTGCCTATTGAGCAGCGAGCCGAGGAGTTCGCCGAGCAGGTCGGTAGACGTTTATTGCAGCAGATTCGCGAGAGTCGCTGGACCGTCAGCTTGCAGCTTGATCCGCAGCACCTTGGCCCGATGGATATCGAATTGCAACTTGAGGGTAACCAGGTGGTCGCTAATGTGGCCGTCGCGAGCCCCGAGGTTCGTCACCTGCTGGAATCGGCATTGCCTAAACTACGCGAATCCTTGGACTCGGCGGGGCTAAACTTGGCTGGCTGGTCGTTTGCGCAGTCGGGCTCGCATGGCTCGCGGGACTTCGCTGAGCAGTTTGCCGCAGTCGGCGGTACGACTGCTCGGGTTGCCGAAGAGGCGGCATCGACTTCCAGCGCCGATGCCGGTTTGCGTGATGAGCAGTCGCCCCGCGCGGTCGATGTATATGTATAAACGGTCAACAGTGGTAAAGGAAAATGGCTGATAAGAAAGACGACAAGAAAAAGGGTGCAGAGGTCGCGCCTGTTGAGGGCGAAGAGGGCACTCCAAAGAAAAAGTCCAAACTCGTTCTCATCATCGGTGTCGTGGCGGGCGTGTTGGTACTCGTTGGCGGTTCGGTCGGAGCGACTCTGTTTTTGACAGGATTCTTCGATAAGAAGCCGGCTGCTGAGGCCGGCGCTGATCACGGCGGCGAGCAAGCTGCAGATGGGCACGCTGCGGATGAGCACGCTGCGGATGGAGAGGGTGCTGCTGGACCACAGGTGCCCGATGGTCCGCAACTGGAGACTAAACAAATCCCTCCTGAGGAGCGATTTGCAGCTACCTACAAGCCAATCGAGCGGGATTTCACTCTAAACGTGCCGAATTCACGCAAGTTCGTGCAGTTTCGCATCGCCTACAAGACGTTTTACGGCGAGAAGATTGTCGAGCGTGTGACTACACACCAGATCGCTATCGAGGCCGCCATCATTGGCACTGCCGGTCAATATAGCGAGGAAGAGATGATTTCGGTCGACGGTAGAGCGCGTTTGGCGACGGCATTGCGTGATGCGATGAACGATGTGCTGATCCGCAACGAAGACTTCGGCGGCATCGAAGAAGTCATGTTCACGCACTTTGTATTTCAATAAAGCTGAAAGATCATGTCGACTTCTGGTCAAGTTTTGACAAACGACGAGGTTCAGGCTCTCGTCGATGCAATGGCTAGCGGCGAGGTGGATGTCTCGCCCGATTTGGGCGCATCTTCATCAGCTTCCGCAGTCAAGAACTACAGCCTCGTCTCTACGGATACCACTTCGCGATCCCAGCTCGCGGCGATCGAAATGATCAATGATCGTTTCGCCAGGCAGTTGCGCGGCGGATTACTGAATCTGCTTCGGCAAGCAGTCAAAGTATCGATCAGTCCATTCGAAGTCACGACTTTCGGCGCGTACATTCAAAGCGTCCCCTCACCATGCAGCGTCAATATCGTGCGTTATCCACCGTTGCGTGGTTATGGTCTCGTAACCATCGATCCAGCAGTTGTTTACGGCGCCGTTGATAGCTTTTTCGGCGGTCGTGGTTCCGGAACTATCGAGGGAGCAAGTCAGCGCAGTTTCACGCCGACTGAAGAGCGCATCATCCAGCTGCTGCTGGATACTGTGTTCGATAATTTGCGCGAAGCATGGTCGCCTGTTTACGCCCTCGGTACGGAATACGTCAGTCGCGAGACTAATCCTGCGTTTGCTCAGGTAGGCGAGGAGAAAGAGACCGTCGTTGTCAGTCGATTCAACGTCGAGCTCGGCGTTGGGGTGCACGGGGACATCTCGATCATGTACCCATTTTCGGCGCTCAAGCCGATTCGTCTTTTGCTGCGGGGGCGTCTGCAGTCGGGCGAACGTGATGAGAAGCTGGCAGCGCGTTGGGCGACGCAACTGCAGGATGCTATTACCGACACGGAGCTCCAGCTAGTCGCTCAGTTGGCAAATCTCAGAGTCGCCGCAGTCGATCTTGCCTCGATACAGGCTGGCGATACGATTTGGTTTAAACCGCCTGAGAATGTCCGGATACTTGTGCAGTCGACACATCTTTTCGATGCGGAATATGGCACTGCCAATAATTCGGTTGCCGTTCGTATCACCAATGTTGTTCAGCCCGTTGAGAATCGTGACTCGATCAGCATCGAACCGATCGGCGATTCCAATTTCTCCGAAGCAACACCGCCAAACTCGTCTGCCCGCAAGAGTTCAAGCGGTAAGACTATCAAGACATCAGGAGCATCTGCAGCATGAGCGAGATTTCAACAGGCACAATCGCCAAAGCTAACGGCGAGGGCGATTCGGCAATGCAACTCGACCTCATCCAAAATGTGGCCGTCAGTATTTCAGTAGAAGTCGGTCGTTCCTCGCTGCGTATTCGCGACCTTCTTCGGTTGGGCCAAGGAAGCGTGGTCGAGCTCGATCGAGTTGCCGGTGAACCGCTCGATGTTTGTGTCAATAACACCGTTATTGCGCGCGGTGAGGTCGTTTTGGTCAACGAGCGCTACGGCATCCGCCTGACTCAAGTGGTCGATCCGGAAGATCGCGTCAAACATCTTTGATGCCCTATGGATCCGGTACGCTACATTTCGGCCATCATATTGGTGGGTGCGTTGTTGGCACTCGCCATTTGGTTGTTGCGTCGCTTTAATCTGACGGGTATGGCGACAAAAGCGCCGTTGACAGTCGTCGGACATCTAAGCGTCGGCACTAGGGAGAAACTGTTGGTGGTTCGCTTCGGTTCCGAGGACGTCTTGCTTGGTATCACGCCACACTCGATCACCCGTCTCGGCTCGGTACCTGCTGGTACCGGTCAACTCAGCGCGGAATCTGACAAATGAAACCCGAAAGTCGCTCCTGGGTTCTGTCGACCTCTATTGTCGCCGCAGCGCTGGTTGTGCCGATCGCCGCAGCGCAAGATTTGGGCACCATAGAAGTATTGCGCACGACGCCCGCAGCGGGTGGTGGACAAGCCTATAGCCTGACTCTTCAGGCGTTGGGTCTCGTTACGCTGTTGACCTTACTGCCTGCGATCGTTCTTTCGATGACCGCTTTTACTCGAGTTGTTATCGTGCTCGGCTTGCTGCGTCAGGCTATCGGCACTGCGCAGACGCCACCCAATCAGGTTATCGTGGGACTGGCGCTATTCATTACTTTCTTTGTCATGGCGCCGACGTTCGACGAGGTGCAGCGCGTGGCTTTGACGCCCTACGTCGAAGACAAAATTCCATTTGAGGAGGCTCTTGATCGCGGGATCGTCCCGATGAAGCGATTCATGCTGGCGCAGACTCGGGAGTCGGATCTGAAATTGTTCATGGATCTCGGCAAGATAGAGGCGGTCCAGGAACCGATGGCGACTCCGTTGCATGTGTTGTTACCGGCTTTTATCACAAGTGAGTTGCGCACAGCCTTCACCATTGGTTTTCTGATCTTTATTCCGTTTCTCGTCATCGATCTGATTGTCGCGAGCGTCTTGATGGCCATGGGCATGATGATGGTCTCACCGATCATGATTAGCTTGCCATTCAAGCTTTTGTTGTTCGTGCTAGTGGATGGTTGGGCACTGATCGTCGGTTCGTTGGCGGCAAGTTTCGGAGCGCCGGGCTCATGAACGAGACTCAAGTTATTGATCTTGCGCGTGAGGCCATTTGGCTTGGTGCGCTGGTAGCGGGGCCTATTCTTTTACTGGTACTCATTGTTGGTGTTGCAGTCGGTATCTTTCAGGCCGCGACATCCATCAACGAAATGACCCTTAGTTTTCTGCCGAAGTTGCTCGCGGTGACCTTGTTGATCGCGGCGGTTGGAGGCTGGCAGTTACAGTTGCTGATCGACTTTACGCGTAAGGTTTTCGAGCGGATCCCGGATATCGGGGGATAACACGATGCTTGAGCTCGGCCAATTCGTGCTCAGCTGGATGGAATCGCTGCTATTGCCTTTTACTCGGGTAACTGCGTTCTTCCTCGCGGCGCCACTATTTACGCAGATCGCCGGCAGTGTCCGGATACGCCTAATTTATGCGCTTGTGCTTTGCGTGTTGATGTTGCCGGCAATGCCAATGTCATTGACGCCGCCGGAGCTACCTTTCGGTAAGCCAAATTTGTTGACTCTGATCAGTGAAGCGCTGATTGGAGTCTCGATCGGACTGGTGCTGCAATTTGTTACCTCCGCCGTCGTGATGGCAGGCGAACAGATCTCGATGTCGGTCGGTATCGGCTTTGCGCAATCGTTCGATCCTTCTATGGGGTCGACGCCCGTTCTATCTCAATTCTTGAATCTGATCGGTCTACTGGTCTTCGTGACCGCAGATGGACATACCGTGATCATCAGCATGATGACCGAAAGCATCCGCGCACTTCCGCCAGGGTCTTTCAGCTTGTTGGATATACAGGCTTGGATCGACTTCTCAGGGATAATCTTCCGCGGTGCGGCGCTGTTGTGCGCACCATTGCTGCTAGCACTCCTTGCCGTGAATATCGGTGTCGGCGCTCTTTCGCGTGCAACGCCATCACTGAATGTTTTCGCGGTTGGCTTCGCCGTCAGTCTGTTGACTGGTTTTGCACTCCTTTATGTTCTCATGCCGATCATCGGCGAACGTATGATCGAGCTTTGGCAGCTCGCTGAGCGATATATCCGCGCTCGATTGCTTGGAGTTGGCTGAGCCATGGCAGAAGACGAGGGCCAAGAGAAAACAGAAGAGCCAACTTCGCGTCGGCTAGAGCAGGCTCGCGAGCGTGGCGAGTTGCCTCGCTCACCGGATTTTGGCGGCGCCATGGTGGTCTTGGCCATCTGCGCGCTCATCGCATTCGTTGGCGAGACTATTTATCAGGATATCGCTGGTTTAATGAAGCAAAGTTTCAGCTTCACGCGCGTCCAGATTGATGATCTCGACGACTTACCCGGGACTTTGGGTTGGTCGATCCTCCAGGGTTTATGGACGGTTAAGTGGCTTTTTCTCGTGGCCCTAGTTGTCGCTCTGCTTGCGGCTACGGTCAATGGCGGATTCCATTTTTCCGGAAAAGCGGCAGCTCCCAAAGGTTCTAAACTCAATCCGCTTAATGGTCTGAAGCGTATGTTCGGGACTCAGGCCTTGATGGGGGTCTTGAGAAATTTGCTGAAGTTTTTCGCTATAGCAGGAGTGCTCGTCGTTTTACTTTGGCAGCGACGTGAGGAAATTGTAGCGATGTCGCGCGACTCACTAGAGCCGATGGTGGCGGACGGCGCATCGCTCGCGCTCACGATTTTCACCTTGATCTCAGCTGCAGTCGCCGCGATTGCCATCCTCGACGTTCCGTATCAACGCTGGAACTACTTGCGTCGTTTACGTATGACGAAGCAAGAGGTCCGTGATGAGATGAAAGACATCGAGGGGCGCCCCGAGGTTAAACAACAGATTCGTCGCAAGCAGCGCGAGCTCAGTCGTGGTCGTATGCTTGATAAGGTCAAGCAGGCTGATGTCGTCATCGTGAACCCGACCGAGTTCGCAGTCGCGCTCGAATACGACGAAGAGCGCAGTGGCGTACCTATCTTGTTGGCAAAAGGTAAGGGCGACGTGGCACGCGCGATTAAGGAGCGCGCGAGTGCTGCGGGTGTTCCGGAGGTTTCGGCGCCGCCATTGGCGCGAGCCCTCTATTACACAACCGAACTCGATGAGCCGATACCCGAGGGTCTCTACCGTGCCGTGGCAGCAGTGCTCGCTTATGTATTTCGGTTGAGTGCGCTTTCGTCGAATCTCGAAAGACCGGAGTTCCAGGAGCCGGAGGTGCCAGCGGCGTTCAACTATGACGAATTCGGTCAACTTACCTCAGGAAAATCTTGATGGGTAATTCCTTTTCTCCTCGGTTTCGGGGCGCCGAATCGCTAGACGCCGTCGTATCCGCGACCATTGAAGGAGATATAGACTGCCTCGTGGTAGCTGCTCACTCGCCGGAGATTCTCTCTCAGTGCGCGCGCGACTATCTGCGCAGCTTGCGCGGGCGCGGTGCACAGGTGGAGTTTCATCAGAAGGGTGGTGTCGAGGCCGTAGTTCACACGACTAACCGACTACTAGCCGATATCCCGGTCGAAAAACTGACTGTCTCTAAAAGCGCTGACGGCCTACGTTTGCTCGTGATCGACAACGCCGAGTCACTGCCTGTAACAGAGTTGCAAGCCGCACAACGTGTGGCGCGTGCTCTTAAAGGCTCGGTATTTCGTGTCGTACTTTTTTGGCGAATGCCAAACGATGGTTTAGTACCTGATGAGTCTCATCAGTTTTTGCGGGGGGCGGTTGTTTGGGGGCTTGATTTAGTAGCACCGTCAGTACCAGAGGTGCCCGCGATCAGCTTTGAGCGTGTCGTGGGCAAGCCAACACCGATTTCGACGGAGCCAACAGCTGGCTCACGTCCGGAACCCAGCGTCGAATCCGTTTTAGAAAAAGCCGATGTACTTGCTGAATTGGCAGCTGAGCGTGCTCGCGAACGGGGCTTTGACGCAACAGACCGATCATGGCTTCAACGGTGGCGACCCTTCATCACAGCAGTGATTTTGCTCGTGTTTTTAGTGGGGGGTACGTGGATCTTTCAGTCACAGTTGACTGTCGACGATCGGCCGCGCGTATTCGACTGTGGCGCCTATGCGGATGAGGCTACGCTCAATGTGGTGCGAGAGCGTCTCGGTCGTGGCGTTCCAACCCGTGTGTTACGTGAGCAGAATAAGTGGCGTTTGCAGGTTGGTCCTTTCGAGAGTCTCGAGGCGGCTGATCGACATCTAAGTCAGATTTGGTCGGTTGGTCCATGTCGCGTCACGCCGATGGTTGTTCAAGAGCAGAAAAAAAGAGGCTGACTTCTATGAGCGAAAAGAAACACACCGAAGAACATCGTGGTGACGATGGCATATTGAAATCGGCCAGCAGTGTCCCCCAGCGCATGAGCGAGTTCTCGAACTCGGCCGTATCGGACATCGCAGTCGCTCGCTCCGAGGCTGAGTTCCATAAGAGTGAAATCTATGTCGGCCACACGCCAGAGGTTGTTCCTAACGAAGTTTACGTTGGCCAGACCCCAGAACGGAGCAGTGGTGATGCGGCACACGTCGAAGAGCTGCAAGAAACTTTGAAGAAAGCGGATGCGATAGTCGAGAGCTTCGAGGAGCGACAAGCGCAGCTTGCTGAGGCTTACGATAAGGCAGAGAAGATGTTGGAAGAAGTTGCGAGAATTAAGGATGCGCTGACGTTCGACGATAGGCTTCGTGAGCGTATTGAAGCAACGATTGCGAGAACCAAGAACCTGCGCCGTGGTGTACAGCGATAGAATCTGGGAGCAATGAAGTAACATGAGTGATAAAGAGAAGTCGACCGAGTCAGCTGCCAGCGCGGAGACGCAGGTCAGTCCGCTTGAGACACTGACATCCTTGGTCTTAGATGCTGCTGATGCTGCCAACGACAGCGCTCAAGTCACGAGTGAGGCACTGACTCGTCTGTCGCGAGTAGTCGAGATTAACGAGGAAACAACCAAAGCCGTACGTAACGCGCCAGCGATACTGGGGGCTGTGATCCTTGGGATCGGAATTGTACTTGCTGTCGTGATAGCAGTGATTTTTCGCGATCTATCAGCTAAGAGCGATGCACTTGTAGCGACGATGGATAATCAGGCGGCTCAGATCGAAAAGCTCAATCAGTCGATCAAGAATGTCGCGCATTTCGAGGAAGTGCTGAAGAAGTACGAAACGGTTGCGGAAGATACGACGCAGCGCGCTATGGTGGTACTGCGTGAACAGACGAAAGCGGATCGAGCAGCTTTGATCGATCTCGAATCACGTCGCTTGAAGGAAATTCTTGGATCTGCGCGAGCAGACGCAGCGGCTCGTCCTGCAGCTATAAAAGCGGAGGAGGCGGCGCGTGCTGCCATCATCGAGCGTTCGCTGGCGAAGTTCAATGACGTAAACGCAGCGAATCTTGAGAAGGCGATTTCGCGTATTGAAGCTCGAGTCAACTCAGTCACAGTCGATAAGGCGATCGCCCGGCTCGATGGGCGAATCAATGAGCTTGCATCGGCGGTCAACGCGTCTCGATCATCTCGCGCAGCGTCGGTGGGATTGTCTGAAGCACAGGGGCGCGAGTTACGTAAGACTGCGGAAGACGTTGCTACCCTGCGTAAGGAAGTCGGCGAGTTGCGAGCTTTGCTCGAACGGAAAGCGCCCGACATGCAAGCAGGTGTACCAACCTTCAAAAAGCCCTAGATTAAACGCTTCGTATCAGAGCGCGACGGCGACGCAGTCGCCGTTCGCGCAATTGCGAACATCTCCGTTCACAGCCTCAAGCGTCGCACTTAAGCCGGACTCTACCGCGGTAACTCGTGCAATCGCGTATGGTTCCGGTGTCTCGCGACCGATCGTCGGTATCAATACGACCTGTAAGCCAGAGGGAACGCCTTGTAGATCTCGCAGATCCAGGGCTGGCTGGCCGTTACGAGTTTTGACGAGCTTGAATATGGTCGGCTCGCAGTAGTAGGTGTCGAGTAAGCTGGTCGTGCCGTTTTGCAACTCCTCGAGGCTTTTCTGCAGCCACGCAGCCGCGCTGGTGTCGCGTTGATAGGGCTGAATACCGGCTGGAATACGCGCTTCAATCTTGTGTGTCCCGATGACCTCATCGGTTTCTGTTCGTTGTAAGCGTATCGTAATGGTCACCATACGAGGCGCTTGCACCCAATCGCTAATGTCTCGGTGGAGGCTATCCATGCCGGAGAACAGTGTTTCTACGGTTAGGGTGTCCGACGGAGTCGCGTTGGCGGTGGCTCGATGAGTAGCCGGATGTTGATCAACGGCTCGATTGATACGCAGCGAGCCCAAATCGGTTAACCGGGCGCGATCATTGGTGCTCCAAGCCGGATGAGCTTCGCCGTCATGCCAGTGGAGTCGTATCGGACGGCTGACAACGGCGGTCGCCCTGCACGGGCGAATACTTGCGCAACGGCGCAATGTCGGGATAGAAAACGACCCGGCGTCACGCAAGCAAGTCTCGATAGTTTCTGCGCGCTCAAGTGCGCCGCTTTCAGTCGATGTCTGCGCCATGATAGGTGCAGATGCGCTCACAGCGCCTGTGACGATGCCGGCCAAAAATCTGGGAATTATCGTTTTTGCCATTATCGTTCTGTCGAGTCCGCGCGCAATCTAACCACCTCGACGGCCGGCAGGCGCAACGTCGTCTGGTAGGTGTCATTACCCAGCGGTTCGATACTCACGATCTCGACGCCACGTAGGTGGCCCGACACTCGAGTGCGGGTATTGTCATTGCGCAAGCGGCTGTCGTCAGCCGCGCTTTCACTACCGAAGTGAACGCCGAAAACGAGTTCTGCCATGCTGCGATACGCATCCAGGCGTGAGGCGCGGGCCGCCATTAAGCGTCGCTCGGCTGCATCAGTACTTGGTTGCGCCGTGACCGATGCGTAACCCACGACCACGAGATCTTCACCTGTTACCGGCATCGCTGTGTCGGGCTTAGCAGCCGGTTTTTTCGCTTTTGTATGACGCAGATGACCGATCAGTGTGTCTGCCTCAGCCGGCCGAGAGCGTGGGCCTTCAACGGGCTTCGCTTTGCTAACCGTGGGATCGATCGGCGTATCGATCACGGGCGTCACGGATCGGGCGGGTAGATGTGTGATCGAGCTGACGCTGGTGCATCCCGCCGAAGCGACGATGCACAGACTCAACGCGAGTACGGATCGATGTGGTGCCATGGATACGCTCGATGAGAAATATTCCCTGATACAGTCGACGGTGGCTGAGCTTACTTGAGCGCCCATGCGGCGTTCGATTGGCATCACGTTTGCATCTATTCATCCGGGGGCTGGCAAATTCCGTCAGGGATTGCCGGTCGAGTTTGTAACTTATTGATCCGGTTGAATTTAAGCATGGCGTCGATGCCGTTTGCACTGCCGTCGAACCTTCGACAATGGGTCGGTAACGTGCCGCTACAGGCGGTCGCGATCCCATTAGGCTTCCTGTTGCTGCTTGGCATGCTCATTTTGCCGGTGCCGACGCTGCTGCTCGACCTCTTTTTTACGTTCAACATCGCGCTCTCGCTCGTCATCATCTTTCTGTCGATCTCGGCCGCTCGGCCGTTGTCGTTCTCAGTTTTCCCGACCGTGCTGCTGTTTGCGACTTTGCTGCGTCTCGCGCTCAACGTCGCTTCGACTCGTGTCGTGCTCAGTGCAGGACACGAGGGCCCCGATGCGGCAGGTGCCGTGATCGAAGCCTTCGGCTCCGTGCTGGTCGGCGGCGATTACATTGTGGGTCTGGTCGTCTTCGCGATCCTCGTCATCATCAACTTTGTCGTCGTCACCAAGGGTGCGGGTCGCGTATCAGAAGTGACTGCACGCTTCACCCTCGATGCGATGCCCGGCAAGCAGATGGCGGTGGATGCGGATCTCGCTTCGGGACTCATCACGCAAGATCAAGCGCGCGCACGTCGTAAGGAAATCACCTCGGAGGCCGATTTCTACGGCTCGATGGACGGTGCGAGCAAGTTCGTTCGCGGCGATGCGATTGCCGGTATCTTGATCCTGTTCATCAACATCATCGGCGGCGTCTTGGTCGGCACGATGCAGCATGGCTTGGCGGTTGGCGAAGCCATGGAGCGTTATTCGACGCTCGCCGTCGGTGACGGTCTCGTCGCGCAAGTGCCCGCGCTCTTGCTGTCGATCGCAACAGCCATCATCGTCACGCGCGTCTCCGGTGAGGAGACGCTGCACGATCAGACGACCAGCCAGTTCAACAACGTCGAAGCATGGTGGCTGACAGCGGGCATTCTGGCGCTGCTTGGCATCATCCCTGGTATGCCGCACTTGGCGTTCTTGGCCCTTTCGGCCGTGACGGCGGGTGGCGCGTGGTTGATGACGAAGAAGAAACAGCAGACGGTGGCGGAAGCCAAAAAAGCGGAAGACGCACCGGCAGCACCACGTGAGCTGACCTGGTCTGATGTGCAGCAAGCAGATGCGATCGGTCTTGAAGTGGGCTACGCCTTGGTGGCACTGATCGACTCGCAGCAGGGCGGCGCACTCGTGACGCGAATTCGCGGTATCCGCAAGAAGCTGACGTATGAACTTGGCTTCCTGATTCCACAAGTCCACATTCGTGACAATCTCGATCTGCGCCCCGAGGCTTATCAGATCATGATCAACGGTGTGGTCATTGGTCGCGGTGAGGTGAAGCCGACACGCGAACTCGCAATTCACTCGGGCATGGTGCACGGTGAGTTGCAGGGACTGCGTACCAAAGATCCGACCTTCGGTCTCGACGCGGTTTGGATCGATCCGGCGCAACGCGATTACGCCCGCTCACTCGGTTACACCGTGGTTGATGCGAGCACGACCATCGCGACCCATCTCAACAAGATTCTCCAGGATCAGTCCCATCTGCTGCTCGGTCACGATGAGACGCAACAACTCGTCGACAAGTTGGCTGCTGCCGCACCGAAGCTCGTCGAGGAGTTGGTCCCGAAAAAGCTGCCGATTGGCACGCTTACCCAAGTATTGCAAGGACTGCTCGCCGAAGGCGTGGCAATACGCGATTTGCGCGGTGTACTCGCGGCTCTCGCGCCCATCGTCGAGAAGGTGCAGGACGTCGAGGAACTCACCGGTGTCGCGCGTATCGCGCTCGGCCGCATGATCGTGCAGCAATACGTGGCACATGGCGAAGAGCTCAATGTGATGACATTGGCACCTGAGCTCGAACAGGTCCTGCACGGTACCGTGCGTCGTGGACAAGGCGGCAACGTGCCGATCGAACCCGAATTGGCCGAAGGCTTGTTGCGGTCGGTGAATACGGCCGCGCAGGAAGAGCTGAACCTCGATCGTCCGGCCGTTCTTGTGACGTCGCCGACGCTGCGGCCTTGGCTGTCACGCATTCTGCGTCCGCGTGTACCCGGCTTGGCCGTCCTGTCGTACTCCGAGCTCCCCGAAGACACGAATCTGAAAGTTACCCAAAGCATCACGGTGCAAGCGCGCCAAGGTGTGGCGGCCTGAGGATATTGAGACATGCGTATAGAGCGAGTCACAGCAGATACTTTCAGCGAAGCCAGTGAACAGGCTAGGCAGCGTTACGGCAGCGATGCGCTGATTCTCTCGACCAATAAGGTCGGCAATATCACCGAGCTATTGGTGTGTGTTGAGGCGGAGGACGATGGCTTTGTACCGGCGCCGGGTTTTCGTGAGGAGCTCACCTCGCAGATCGCCAAAGTATTACCCAAGCGACCGAGCGGCGAGTCACCCGCGATGTCCGTCGCCAAGTCCGATGCAGTCGTCCCCGCGGCGGCTTCGGCATCGACTAGCGTCGATGGCTCCGCTTTGGTCAAGGCGATCCGACAAGAATTGCAGGCTTTGGAGAAGCGGCTGTCCAGTAACGCCGGTTCCAATGCATGGGTGCGTGAACGGATGGCCATGCTGGAGCAGGGAGTCTCCGCGCAATATGCGATGCGCTTGTTGGATCACATCGACGATCTCGATGCGATGGCGCAGCAGGTGATCGACGATCTCGCGTTGGTCGATGGCGAAGATCTGTCCGGTTGCCACCTCGTCGGACCCGCAGGTGCGGGTAAAACGACACTCGCCATTCAGCTAGCGATCGATACCGGCATGGTGCAGTCATGGCGCGATACGCGTCCTGGTAGTCGCGAGCGTTTTTTTGCGATGACGGATCGCGCTGGAGTCGAGGCGGGATGGGGTGCCAAGGCGCCAGCGCACGCGATTATCGATTCCGCTGGTGCTTCGCTTGGCGAGCTTCAAGAGAAGTTCCAGAACGCATCGCCGGGCCAGCGTCTGATTCTGGTGCTGCCGGCAACGATCTCACGTAGTGAAGCGCTGCGTTGGCTGCAGTCATCATTACCCATCGCGGGTGTGATGCTCACGCATTGGGACGCTGCGCGTATGCCGCTTGGTTTGTTGACCACGATTGCCGAGTGCGGCAAATCGCTGTGGGGTACTTCCACCTCTGCAGATCCCAGCGCTCGACTACAGCCGATGGACGCTGCGGCGATCAAGCAGGGTCTAGGCCTTATACTCCAACTCGCGTTGTCAGAACCTCAGCACGCGACGGAGTAACGAGCCATCATGGAAAACACACGCACCAAGATCATCGCGGTATCGAGCGGCAAGGGTGGGGTCGGCAAGACTTTCATCAGCCTGCAGCTCTCGGCTGCGTTGATCGGCTTGGGTAAGCGTGTGGCCTTGTTCGATGGTGACTTGGGTTTGGCCAACGTCCACGTGTTGCTCGGCTTGAAGCCGGAGTTCGATATCGCCGACGTCGTCGCAGGTCGAAAAATCCTGCAGGACACGTTGCTGCAGGGCCCGCTCGGACTGCAGATCATTCCCGGATCGTCTGGGCAGCGCGATATGGCAGAGCTCGATGGGCGCGGGCTCGCACGCGTACTGCAAGGTCTCAATGATCTCTCGCCCAAACCCGACTTTCTTCTGATCGATACCGGAGCGGGTATCGGCACGCATGTGACGACACTCGCGCGTCTGGCGGATTCGCTCATGGTCGTGATCCGCAATGAACCGGCATCTCTCGCAGATGCTTACGGTCTCATCAAAGTGATGCACGGTGACTTCGGATTCCAGAAATTCGAGATCATCGTCAACGACAGTACCAATGCGAAGGCGAGTGAGGCCGTGTTTACGCGGCTTAACGAAGTTGCCGTTCGATTCCTCGGTTTGCCCTTGTCGCTGGCGGGTATTGTGCCGCGCGATGAAAGCGTCGCCATCGCCACACGCCGTCGTCAGTTGCTTGCCGAGGCGTCCGAGATCACGCCAGCGGTCGCGGCGCTGCGCAAGATTGCAGCCAATCTCGCTGCGTTGCCGGCGGAGCCCGATTCGCCCGACTTCCTGCTCGATCGACTCGGGCCTAGTACCAAGGCGACGCTCTCATGAAGCGTCGCGACTCCTACGAATCGGTGGCTGACTGCACCGACAGCGAAGTGGCAGGAATGCCGGATGTCGCTGCGCACATGGGTCTCGTCAAGCGAGTCGCATCCCATTTTAGATCGCGTTTGCCAGCGGCGATCGAGCCTTCCGATCTGATCCAAGCAGGTATGGTGGGTTTGATCGAGGCCCTGTCCGCCTACGACCCCGAACGCGGCAACGATTTCGAAACCTTCGCCAAACTGCGTATCCGTGGTGCCATGCTCGATGAGATTCGTCGTGCCTCCTGGGCGCCGCGTAGTACCGTCAAGGTGGCTGTCGAGGCGCGCGAGGCCGAAACGCGGCTTGCCAACGCGACAGGCAAGGCGCCGACGCATCGCGAGATCGCAACCGAAATGGGTCTCGACATCGCGCGTTACCACACACTGCGAGGTCGCAACCAAGGCTTGGCTGAGTCGACGACGCTCGAAGAGATCGATTTCGCAGCCGAGACGCCGCTGCCCGAAGACGAGGTCGAAGAGGAACTCGTCGTTCGTGCGCTCAAGGCGGGTATCTCCGAGCTCAATGAGCGCGAAAAACTCATCGTCGCGCTCTACTACGACGAAGAGCTCACACTGAAAGAAATTGGCGCCGTGCTGTCGGTCAGTGAATCACGCGTCAGTCAGCTCTTGACTGCTGTTGCAAAGAAATTGCGCGGCTGCATGGAATCAGGCAAAACGCCACCACCTTCGCGGGCTGCATCCGTTCAGCACGCGCGCACCTGATGCACTCGAATTCAGCGTTGTTTGACGGAAATACCGCTCGCTGAAATCTTGGCGGCCCACTCGGCCGGTCCGCTCTGATGGACTGAGGTGCCATTGGCATCCACAGCTACCGTGACCGGCATATCCTTGACCTCGAATTCGTAGATCGCTTCCATACCGAGATCTTCGAACGCCACGACACGTGAGGATTTAATCGCCTTGGAGACGAGATAGGCGGCTCCACCGACGGCCATCAAGTAAGCCGCCTTGTGCTTGCGAATGGCCTCGATCCCCGTTGGTCCGCGTTCCGCTTTGCCGATCATCGCGATGAGGCCGGTTTCCGCGAGCATCATCTCGGTGAACTTATCCATGCGGGTTGCTGTCGTTGGGCCTGCAGGTCCCACGACCTCGTCGCGTACCGGATCGACCGGACCGACGTAGTAGATCACCCGGTTACGGAAATCGACGCCTTCTGGAAGTCCCTTGCCGCTGGCGATCAGATCGGCGATGCGCTTGTGTGCAGCATCGCGACCGGTGAGCATCTTGCCGTTGAGCAGCAGTCGATCGCCCGGCTTCCAGGATGCGACCTCAGTCGGCGTCAGCGTGTCGAGATTCACGCGACGTGACTCGGCCGAAGGAGCCCAGTCCACTTTCGGCCAACGCGTGAGATCCGGCGGATCCAACTTGGCCGGGCCTCGGCCATCGAGCGTGAAGTGCAAGTGACGCGTCGCCGCGCAGTTCGGGATCATCGCCACTGGCTTCGAAGCAGCATGGGTAGGGTAGTCGAGAATCTTGACGTCGAGCACCGTCGACAGGCCGCCCAAGCCTTGCGCGCCGATTCCGAGCGCGTTCACCTTGTCGTGCAACTCGATACGTAATTCCTCGAGCGCATTTTTGGGACCGCGTGCCTTGAGCTCCGACATGTCGATCGGATCCATCAAAGATTCTTTGGCCAGCAGCATCGCCTTTTCGGCTGAGCCGCCGATACCGATACCGAGCATCCCAGGGGGGCACCAGCCTGCGCCCATAGTGGGGACCGTTTTCAAAACCCAATCGACGATGGAATCGCTGGGATTCAACATCACGAACTTCGCCTTGTTTTCCGAGCCACCGCCCTTAGCCGATACGGTGATCTCCACCTCGTCGCCCGGCACCATCTCCACGTGTACGACTGCCGGTGTGTTGTCGCGCGTGTTCTTACGCGTAAACGCCGGGTCTGCAACGATCGACGCGCGCAGGGTGTTGTCCGGGTTCAGATAGGCGCGTCGCACGCCTTCATTGACCATCTCATCAAGCGTCAGTGTGGCATCCCAACGCACGTTCATGCCGACCTTGACGAACACGACGACGATGCCGGTGTCCTGACAGATCGGACGGTGCCCTTCGGCACACATGCGAGAGTTGGTCAGGATCTGCGCGATGGCGTCTTTCGCTGCCGGCGATTGTTCGAGTTCGTACGCCCGGCCAAGAGCCTCGATGTAATCCATCGGGTGGTAGTAGGAGATGTACTGCAGCGCATCGGCGACGCTGTCGATGACATCTTGCTGCTTGATCGTGCTCATGGTGCGACTCTCTCTTGAAAGACTCGTTATTTTAACCGGGGTCGCGATGGCCCGGGCAGTCAAGCTGCCAGCGTGTCCCGTCATCGAGGCATGCTGCGGTCAGCGACCCGCCCCACACGCAACCGGTATCCAGTGCGAGCACATCGGTGCGATCCAGTAAGCCGAGTGTCGACCAGTGTCCGAAGATTACGCGGCTACCGGCGCTGGCGCGTGGCGTCACATCGAACCACGGCAGCCAGCCCGCCGTTTGGGACCCGGGTGCGCCTTTCATCTTCAGATCGATACGTCCGTCGGCGCGACAGTAACGCATACGTGTGAGTGTGTTGATGACGAAGCGCCAGCGATCGAAGCAAGTGAGGGACGACGACCACGAGTGTGGTTCGTCGCCATACATGTTGTCGAACAGAGCCTTCGGGTCGCGCTGCAATTGGTGTCCGACCTCCGTCGCCAATTCGAGTGTCTGCAGAACCGACCAGGTGGGCACAAGTCCGGCATGCACCATCAGATCCGATCCGTCGGCGATCGCGAGCGGTCGGGTGATCAGCCAGTTCAGCAAGGCATCTCGATCCGGTGCATCAAGAATGTCATCGAGCGTATCGCCATCGCGTCGCTTTCTTGCGCCCGCGCCGAAGGCGACAGCCAGTAAGTGCAGATCATGATTGCCGAGGACGACCTTGGCAGCATCGCCCAGCGAACGAACGAAACGCAGTACACCCAAGGACTCTGGCCCGCGATTGACGAGATCGCCCACGAACCAGAGTTGGTCTTTTGTGCGATCGAATTCGCACAGATCGAGAAGTCGTGTCAGTTCCGTCAGGCAACCTTGGACGTCGCCGATCGCAATTCGGCGCATCAGTGCAGCATGCCGGGCTTGGCGAGGCGAAACGCAGCGATCGGCGCGTCGAACTCGACACCGTCCTCCGCTTGCATTTGATAGCTGCCCTGCATCGTACCGACCGGCGTCTCGATGATCGCACCGCTCGAGTAGCGAAATCCCTGACCTGGTTCGAGCAACGGCTGCTCGCCGACCACGCCTTTACCGCGCACCTCCTGAACCTTGCCATCACTATCGGTGATGATCCAATGACGCGAAATCAGTTTGGCGCTGACGGCACCTTCGTTCAGGATGGTGATGGTGTAAGCAAACGCGTATCGACGCTCATCCGGATCGGACTGACTGTCGATGTATTCCGTACGCACGTCTATTTTGATGCGATGCCGATCGTCCATGGAGCAACGCTAGCGAGCAGGGATCAGCTGTGCAAGAGCTGCGAACTGACTGGGTTTCAGTGTTTCAGGTCGCGCTGCGGGGTCAATGCCGCACGATTCGATCGCAGCCACATCGAGCCACTGGCGGACGGCATTGCGAAGCGTCTTGCGTCGCTGCGAGAAGGCTGCCGCGACGAGTTGGCCGTAGCGCGCATCGACCGCGAAGGCGGGCTCCTGCCTCACCGTCAGTCGAGCCACCGCCGACCAGACTTCGGGTGCTGGTCGGAACGCACCAGGTCCCACATCAAAAAGATGCTCCGCCTCAACCCATGGGGCGAGCATCACGGTCAGTCGTCCGTACTCGCTGCTACCGGCTTCGGCGCAGATACGCTCGATGACTTCTCGCTGCAGCATGATGTGCAGATCGAGGATGGCGGCGGGCGTCTTCAGCAGATGAAACAGCAATGGTGTCGAAATGTTGTACGGCAGGTTGCCGATGATGCGTAATCGTCGGCCCTTTGCCTCGGCGAGCGCAGCGAAATCGAATCGCAGCGCATCCGTCACGTGCAGATGTAGGCCACGATCACCGAAGCGCTGCTGCAGATCTGCAGCGAGATCGCGATCGATCTCGATCGCGTCTAATTCCCCCGCGGCCTGGAGCAGATCTTCGGTCAGGGCACCACGACCAGGACCGATCTCCACGAGAGGATCGCCCGGCTTCGGATTGATCGCTTCGATGATGTGGGTAATGACGCTGCGATCATGCAGGAAATTCTGACCAAACCGTTTGCGAGCGAAGACCATCAGCGACGTTCGACCAGTTGCACGGCAAGCTGTAATGCCGCAGCGAGGCTACCGCTATCGGCTCGGCCGGTACCTGCCAACGACAGCGCTGTGCCGTGATCGACAGAGGTTCGGATGATGGGTAGCCCCAGCGTGACATTGACCGCCGCACCGAAGCCCGCGTGTTTGAGCACCGGTAACCCTTGATCGTGATACATCGCCAGGATGGCGTCATACCGTTCCAACTCGCGTGGCACGAACGCCGTATCAGCCGGTATTGGTCCGTATGCGTCAATACCGAGGCCTTTGGCTTCTTCGATGGCAGGCGCGATGGTTTGGATTTCTTCGTCGCCCAGCAAGCCGTTTTCACCCGCGTGCGGGTTCAATCCGCAGACGGCGATCCGCGGTCGCTCGATCTGCCAGAGCCGCTGCAGGTCTGCATGCATCACTTTCAAGATATCGACGATCTTGTGACGGCTGATGGCATCGGGTACGCGTCGCAGTGGCAAGTGAGTCGTCGCGAGCGCGACTCGCAGACTGTCGGCAACGAGCATCATGATCGGTAGTGGTGCGCCGGTGTGCTCAGCGAGATATTCGGTATGTCCCGAGAACGGCACGCCGGACTCGGCAATGACGCTCTTTTGGACAGGCGCCGTCACCATCGCATCGAAGCGACCCGTCCGGATTCCCTCGAGTGCGACATCGAGCAGTCCGACGACGTAGCCCGCATTGCGCACATCCAGTTCACCTGCCCGCGATGCAACGGCCAGGGGTCGGTGTTCGATCGTCATCGGCAAGTTGTTCGGTTCGATTCCGATCGCGCGGCTTCGTTCTTCGAACAAATGACGATCGACGAGACAAGTCAGTTCGACCTCACCACGAAAATCTCGGGTAAAAGCCGCGGCAACTTGTGCGCACAGTTCCGGGCCGATGCCCGCGGGCTCACCCGAGGTGATGACGATACGGGGTCGCGACCGTGAGTGGTTGATCTCAGCCTTTGATGTCGACATACGCTTCGTCGCGCAGACGACGCAACCAGAGCTCGGTTTCCTCGTCGGCTTTGCTGCCGCGCAGCTGTAGGAAGGCGCGCTGCCGACGCAGTTCGTCGGTACTGTCGTATTGACGCTTGCCGAGCAACTGCACGATATGCCATCCGAATTGCGTACGGAAAGGCTCGCTGATTTCGTTTTCACGCAGGGACGCCAACACGGCGTCGAACTCGGGTACGAACGTGCCCGGTGCCGTCCAACCGAGATCGCCGCCTTCGGCGCCTGAGCCGGGGTCTTCCGATAGCGTCTTGGCGAGCACGGCGAAGTCTTCGCCCTTGAGGATACGCTCGCGAACCTCGCGCAGACGCTGTTCGACCGTCGCATCGTCCTGAATTTCCGTGGGCTTTAGCAGGATGTGACGAGCGCGCGTCTGCTCGATCACGACTTGCTGGTCGGCACCACGAACTTCATTCAAGCGCACGATGTGGTACCCGGACGGAGTGCGCAGCGGAGCGCTGACTTCACCAGGCTTGAGGCCGACCACCAGATCGGCGAGTACCGTCGGGATTTCGGGGCCACGACGCCAACCGAGAGCGCCGCCTTCGAGGGCCGTTTGGCTGTTCGAATAGGCAACGGCGAGACGCGCAAAGTCTTCTCCCTGACGAGCGCGACTGACGACGTCCTCGGCACGACGGGTGGCGTCTTCGAGCTGCTGCGGCGTCGCTTCTTGGGGCACGGCGATCAAGATGTGCGAGAGGTTGTATTCATTGAGCTCGGACGGGCGAGATTTCTGCTTCTCGAGAAATTGCTCGAGCTCGCGTGGCGATACGTTGATGCGTTGAATGACATCGCGCTGCTGCAGCACCTGGATGGTCATCTCTCGGCGTACGGTTTCGCGGTATGCGCCGTAGTCGATGCCTTGTGCGGCGAGCGCAGCCGGAAGCTGGGCGAGACCGATGTTGTTGCGTTGCGCGACCTCGGCCAAGGCCTGGTTCAAATTCTCGTCATTGACGCGAATACCCGCACGCTGCGCACGCTGGATTTGCAGCTCTTGCAGAATCAGACGCTCAAGCACTTGCTGACGCAGCACATCGACCGGCGGCATCTCGAGGCCCTGAGCCTTCAGACGTTCGCTCACCAGCGACATCTGCTCCTCCAGTTCGCTGCGCAGCACCACGCCGTCGTTCACCACGGCAGCGACACGATCGAGCATCACGCCTTTGTCGGAGAGGGTGCGGTTTTGCGCCGTTGCCGAATTGCTGCCGAGGACGCAAAGCAAAGCCGCGATGGCAAGCCACGAAAAAGGGGTGGAAGTCATGAGGGTGTTCCGCGAAAAATCAACGAGTTACGCCGGTCGACGAGTATCCCCGAATTGCCTGCTCGAGGAAAGCGTCTGCTGAGCTTCCGACACTCGCGAGGCCATTCAGTTCCAGTTGAAGGTAGATGCCGGTGTCGCGCTCGCCGGTGCGCGTCGAGACGAAGCGACGACCGACGAGTCGCAGTCGCCAGCAACAAGCCTTGTATTCGGCGCCCGCGAAGGTCTCGAGGCTCGAGCGATCTTGCAGGTCGTAGACCATACGGCCGAAGGCGTTCCAGCGACGGCTGATGGGCCACGCGCCGGAGACTTCGCCTTGCTCGAGCCGCTGGTGCTGATATCGATAAGCTAGGTTCAAGGCACGTTCGTCATCGGGTCGGTACTGGAGCCGAACCTGGCTGCGCTCCTGACGACTATCGAGAGAGTTCCACTGCAAGCCCATGTTGACGTTCCAGGAGCGCCAGGCCGCCACCGACACCTGGGCGAACAAGTCCGATTCGTTACGACCCGTCAACGGCTCGTTCGGCAAGCGCACTCGCGGTGTATCGAAGTAGAACGTTTGACCGATAGTCGCAGCGAGTTTTTGGCGACCAGATTTACCGTCGTAGATGCGCGCCGTCGTGCCTAGACTGATCTGATTGGCATCGGATACACGATCGGCACCAACATACCGCTCGGTACGGAACAGCTGCACAAAATCGAGATCGGGAATGCCGGTGTCGAAGATCGGCAGCTCGTTCTGATCGCGCCACGGCGTCCAGAGATAGAGCAGTCTCGGCTCGAGAGTGATGCGATTGTCATCCGGTGTTTTCGCGCGGCGCTCCAGAATGAATCCGGCGTCGAGCGCTGCAAAAGGCAGCGATCGAGACGGCGAGGGCGTGACGTTTCCTGACACACCATCGAGCTCGTACTGGGTATAGCGCCAACCCGCCGAGGGTTGTAGGTAGTAGCCCGGTCCGGACCAATCCAGTCCGATACGTGGCGCGATATCGAGTCGCCAGCCTGTGACGCCGATATCGCGATCGAAATTGACGAGCTCGCTGTCTAGCGACCAAGCGAGCGGAATACTCGAATTCTTTGAAGATCCCGCTCCGGCGAGACTCAGTCGGGGAAGTTGCGCATACGGTAACGCAGCAAGATCGAGTTGGCGATCGATGGTCTGGAACTGCTGGAACTCACCACGAAAATGCCATCGATCGTCGCTGTAGCTCAGTTGTGCGATGCGTTGCAGAAATGCAGTGCTCGTGCCTTCGGCCCCGGCTGCGAAATCTTCGAAATATTCGGCATCACTGACGCTTTGCGCATTGACGTCGAGGCGCCATCGATCGCCGAAATCGCTGCGATGTCGGGCTTGTAGCCAGCTTCTGTCGATTCGTCTGAGCGAATCGGAAGGCAGGTAGTTGAGTCGCAAGTCGCCGCGATGCTGGCGTGTGAGATATCGAAACCGGGAGTCGAGGTCGAGTCCTCGTCGTCCATACAGCGTAGGCAGCAGCGTCAAATCGTAGTTCGGCGCCAGGTTTAGGTAATAAGGCACCGCCATCTCGACGCCACCACGGGTGTTGTAGCCGAGATTTGGGAACAAAAAGCCACTCTTGCGCTGATCGCCCAACGGAAATGACAAATAAGGCAAGTACAGGATGGGGACGCCGAGAAACTCGATCGAGGCGTTTCGGCCAGTGCCGTTACGCGAGACCGTGTCGAGGGTGATGTCGCTGGCTTTGATTCGCCAATCCGGCAGAGCGCCCGGTTTGGTTTCGGGGCAGGTACTGAACCACACGTCCGACAGTGACACCTTGCCATCGAGGCCGATGCGAATGGCGTCCGCCGCGCCGCGAGCGGGCCTTGCGGGTAGTGCGAACGAGCCGTTTTCGATGACTGCGCCATCGGCGGGCTGATAACTACCGGCCTGACCCGTTGCCTGCAGCGTTCCGTCTGAATAGCGAATTTGCCCGTTGACGCGGAATCGACGCGTCGTAGCGTCGTATTCGACATCCTCCGCGTGCAACTGCCGTTCGCCTTGGCGCAAATCCACATCGCCCTTCAGTGACGCGTCGCCATCGAGATCGAGTGTCGCACCATCGCTGAGCACCTCGATGGGTTCATCACTCTGCGACGTGATCGCAGGTTGCGTCGCAGGGGGCGCTGCGGGTTTGGATTGGCGCAATGCTGAGGGTGCAGGGCAGAGCGGTGGCGCAACCGTCTGCGCGGAGGCAGCCTGAATCGTTGTCGCAACCAACAACGAAACGAGGCAAAGATGAGCGTGCAGCGGCGACATCAGGGGGGCCATTATAATGATCGCCCCTGCACGACCTACGGAAATCCCCTGAACGTGTCTGACATTCGCCTTGCGTTGCTCTCGGACTGGGTGCGCCGCGACCTCGGGCTGGCTATCGAGCGGATCGAGGTCGCCTCGGCGGATGCGAGTTTCCGCCGATATTTCCGCATCATTCGTCAGGGCAATTCGCCCTTGGTGGCAATGGATGCGCCGCCTGAACACGAGGATGTCGGGCCCTACCTGCACGTTTCCGGGCTGCTGAGCTCCATCGGCGTGCATGTGCCGGCGATTCACGAGGTGGATCGCACACAAGGGTTCCTGTTGATGGAGGATCTGGGCTCGACCCCGTATCTTTCGCAACTACAGCGTCGCGAGCAGGCGCCCGCTCTGTACGGTGACGCACTGGCGGCACTTCGTTGCATGCAGGTCGATGGCGGGCATTTGACGGCGGAGCTTGCGCCCTACGACGAGGCCGTTTTACAGCGCGAGATGGCTTTACTGCCCGACTGGTTTCTGGCGCGTCACCTGCAGATCGAGCTGACGTCCGAGGAGCAAGAAGCGTTGGATGCAGCGCGCGCTTTGCTGGTCGCCGAATCGCTCGCGCAGCCGACGGTTTTCGTGCACCGCGATTACCACTCACGCAATTTGATGGTGTTGCCAGAGCGCGGGCCGGGTGTCATCGACTTTCAGGATGCGCTGGCGGGTCCCATCGGTTACGACCTCGTTTCGTTGCTGAAAGATTGCTACATCAGCTGGTCGCGCGCTGAGATCGAGCATTGGCTGCGCGATTATCGACAGTCTTTGATCGCTGCGCAGCGCGCGGATCTTGCAGGCAGCGATGAACGCGAGTTCATCCGCTGGTTCGATATGATTGGGCTACAGCGTCACATCAAGATCCTCGGTATTTTTGCGCGCCTTTGGTGGCGTGATGGTAAGGCGGGATATCTCAACGATTTACCGCTGACACTGCATTACGTTATTGACGCTTGTGCGCGGTATCCCGACTTGCATGCCCTAGGTCGCTGGTTCGAGTCGCGGATTGCACCGCTGCTGCCTGCAGCCAACGCGCGTGCACGCGCCCGATGAAAGCGATGATCCTGGCCGCCGGACGCGGCGAGCGGATGCGACCTTTGACGGATGACCTGCCGAAGCCGCTGTTGTGCGTCGGTAGAAAATCTGTGCGCGAGTGGCATCTCGGTTCGTTGGCGCGCGCGGGCTTTCGCGAGGTCATCATCAACCATGCGTATCTCGGCGCGAAGATTCCGGCGGCACTCGGTGACGGAGCGCGTTTCGGACTGCAAATCCGCTACAGCGCCGAGGGCGATATTCCCCTCGAAACAGCCGGTGGAATCTTCAACGCGCTGCCGCTGCTCGGTGATGAGCCCTTTCTGGTGGTCAATGGCGACGTGTGGACGGACTTCGATTTCGCTCGATTGCCGTCGCTCGACCCCGAGGCTCTCGCGAGTCTGATTCTGGTGCCCAATCCGCCGCAGCATCCCAAAGGGGACTTCGCCTTACAGCCGAATTCCTTGGGCTCGCTCGACATCATCGCCGACCCCGAGCGCCTGGCCGCGCCCGATTGTTCGACCCGCTATACCTATTCCGGTATCGGTATCTACAGGCCCGCTTTTTTCGAGGGGTGTACGCCCGGGCGTTTCCCGCTGCTGCCGCTGTTGCGGCGTGCGGCGGCGATGGGGCGTTTGCGGGGCCGTGTTTACGATGGATTCTGGTCGGATGTGGGGACCCCCGAACGTCTGAGGGATCTCGATGACCGTCTCGGTGCGGGCGCGATCGGCTGACCCGACGGGGTGACAGGGCGTAAACTGCGTATATGAGCAAGGAACGTTCAGCCTCCGAGAACCTCGCGTCGATCGCCGTCGTCGAAGAGCCTCGCAGTGGTCAAAAATATCGCACGGCGCAAGGCTTCAGCGCGATCCGCGATGGCATCAAGGCTACGGCCGACTCGCCGATGCGGGTGCCGGGCGGAAAGCCTCGTTGGTTGAAAGCGCCGCTCGCCACGGGTTCTAACTACGATTTCGTTCGCAAGACCGTGCGTGAGCATCGGTTGGCCACCGTCTGCGAAGAAGCCAAGTGTCCGAATATTGGCGAATGCTGGAATGCCGGCACGGCGACCATCATGCTGATGGGCGAGGTTTGTACTCGCGCCTGTCGCTTCTGTGCCGTGGATACGGGCAATCCGCGCGGCTGGCTCGATGCTGAAGAGCCTGAGAACACGGCCCGCACCGTTGCGCTGATGCGGTTGCGTTATGTCGTGCTGACTTCGGTCAATCGTGATGATTTGCCCGATGGCGGGGCTGCCCATTTCGCGGCGGCGGTGCGTGCGATCAAGCGGGTCTCGCCAGAAACGGCGGTCGAGGCACTCACCCCGGATTTTCAGGGAGTCCTGCGAGATGTCGAGACCGTCGTCGACTCGGGCCTGGAGGTGTTTGCGCAGAACGTCGAAACGGTCGAGCGCTTGACGCATCCGGTACGCGACGCCCGGGCGAGTTACCACCAGACGCTCGAGGTGCTCGGGCATGCCAAGCGGCATCGTCCGGATGTATTGACCAAGACCAGTTTGATGCTGGGTCTCGGTGAAACGGATGACGAGATTCGGCAATGCATGCGCGATCTACGCTCGCGATCGGTTGATCTTTTGACCTTGGGGCAATATCTGCAGCCGACTGCGCATCATTTACCGATCGATCGTTTCGTCACTCCGGAGGAATTCGATCGTTATCGCGAGTGGGCGCTTGCTGAGGGCTTCCGCGAATGTGTCTCGGGACCTCTGGTTCGCTCGAGTTATCGCGCCGAGCTTGCGTTGCAAGGCAACAATGCAGGACTCGTCAATCATCGACCGTAAGCCCATCGTCCGGCATCTCGGACGCGTTCCTTACCTGTCGACATGGCAAGCGATGCAGCGCTTCACGGATGAGCGCACGAGCGAGACTCCCGATGAAATCTGGCTGCTGGAGCACGATGCCG
>JACCED010513215.1_pt1 | contig 37764 bp, 61 predicted proteins | sample 7455021 | NCBI WGS metagenome assembly JACCED01 (sample SAMN15323456, study PRJNA562643) | freshwater metagenome | isolation source: river surface water | place: USA:Blue River Watershed | collected 2017-08-19
AAATGTCAAAAAAGGTAATCTAACTGCTCCGCCACAATGGTGGAAACACTTAAAAGATTGGAAGCGTGTCTTTTGGAAAAGTGAAAGACAAGCTCAAAAAAGAGATATTAAGGAACGAGAATGACTATTTGGGTAACCAGTGATTTGCATTTTGGACACGCGAACATTATGAAGTTCTGTCCACAGAGCAGAGCACGATATAAGAACGATGTAGACTTCATGAACGAGGAAATGATTCGTGAATGGAACGCTACTGTCGATACAGAAGATACAGTTTACATTTTAGGTGATGTTGCATTTTTACCTGCGGCCAAGGCTGTGAGTATTATGCGACGCTTAAATGGAACAAAGATTTTGATTGAGGGTAACCACGACCGCAAGTTGTTGAACGATCCTGTGTTTCGTAGTTGTTTTGCAGAAATACATCCGTATTTGTGCATTACCTACGAAAAGACTAGGGTTGTTATGTTTCATTATCCAATCGCAGAATGGGATCAAATGCACAGAGGTGCTGTTCACTTTCATGGTCACTTACACGGTGGCACAAGTGGAATGGAAAAGTATCGCTGTCGTGATATGGGTATGGATGCAACAGGCTTTATCGCTGTTCCTATGGAAGTAGCGATTCGCGATGCGATGACTGGCGAAATTAAAGGACACCACATTAAGGAGTAAATTATGGAAATGGTTGACAGAGCAAGAGTATACGCCACAGCGGCTCACGCGGCTGTCGGCCAACTTCGTAAGTGGACTAACGAGCCTTACATCGTCCATCCGGAAGAAGTAGCTCGCATTGTTGCCAGTGTGCCAGGAGCCTCTGAAGAAATGATTGCGGCGGCCTGGCTCCACGACACGGTAGAAGATACTAAGGTTGAAGTTACCGATATCTGGAGAGAGTTCGGTGCTGTTGTGGCCAGCTATGTTAATTGGCTTACGAACCCTAGTAAGAAAGAAGATGGTAACAGAGCTACTCGAAAAGCTATAGATCGCGAATACATTCGTAACGCTCCTGCTGAAGTTAAGACTATCAAGTTAGCAGATTTGATCAGTAACTGCTCCAGCGTCATGGAACACAACGAAGCTTTCGCAAAGGTCTACCTTGAAGAAAAGCGTCTTATGCTTGAAGTTCTTCGAGAAGGCGACTCGAGGCTCTATACTATAGCTTCTGAGTTTGTAATGCCATGAACTGGTTTACTAACTTTAAGAAACGCCCCCGTAGTGTTGAACTGCGGGTGCGTAACGATCTCGACCAAAAATACACTGTCTATATTTCGGGCGGTGATTGGTGGGAAGAAAAAGACGAAATGATAGCTTGGTGCAGTAAGTTATTTGGACCAAGAAACGAAAAGTATAATAACCCAAGATGGAGCCCTGCACCTTTTGAGTTTCGTTTTAAAAACAAGAAAGATGCAACACTGTTCATCTTACGATGGAGTTGAAAATGATTAAGTTTTTTTGGGGTGATGCGAAAGGCGTGAAGGCAGATGTCGAACGGCATCGTGCCAAAGAAGCCGAACTTGATGCTCGTATTGCAGAGTTAGAAGGCAAGGATGATCCTATGAGCGTAGCCGCACTGCGGGTCTATCGTAGGTTCCGTGCCCAACTGCTACAGAGCAAGGCAGAAGTTGTTAACAAGATTGGAAAAAGAAAATGAAAAATCGTTACGGAGATGAGTACCGTTTTGAACAAGTAAACGAAAGTACTTACACTATTGTCGGTGATTTGAAGTACTGGCGTTTCGGTGGCCGTGAAGGGCAAGAACAAATGGATATGAGCGATTTAGGCTTTGTTGACCCTAGCGGCGGGCCGTTTATCCAACTTGGAGCGAGAATTGACGGTCGTAAGATTGTTCGTATTCGTGCCGATGGTGATTTGGACGGAACTCCGTCTATAATGTTTGAGGTTGAATAATGTTTAAGGATAAGTTGCGCGAGTATGTAGAAACATCCGGACTGGTGAACATGAAGACAGCCGGCGAAGGTATCTATGTGCTCAAGTATAAGAAGAAAGTCTTCTACGATAACTTGTGGAACGAATACATTGCCGAATGCCGTGGTACGATCGTAGACAAGGACTTTAACTTAGTGTCGTATCCTTTTACTAAGATCTATAACTACGGTATCGAAAAGGAAGCACCAGTGCTACCTGCAGATACTTATGTTCGTGCATATCGTAAGGTCAACGGCTTTATGGTATCGGCTACTTGGTATAAGGGTGATGTATTAGTGTCTACTACTGGTAGCACAGACAGCGACTATGTTGCTATGGCCAAGGAAATGATGTTAACTCACATGTCTTGGGCTGACTGGCAATTGGCGTTTGCCGCAGACGACATGCGTGACTTAACTGTTATGTTCGAGTGCGTTCATCCAGGTGATCCACACATTATACCAGAAAAGGCCGGAATGTATGTTTTAGGTTATCGTGAAAACTCGTGGCGTTCTAAAGTTGGACACAGCCCTACAGTTTTAGAAATTATGAGCAAGGAGTTTAACTGCTTCATGCCAGAAATTTACGATACTACTGTAGGCAACTTAGTTGAACAAACTAAGAATGTTCGACACGAAGGTTTTGTATTCTATACAGAAGATGGTGTAAGTGCTAAGATCAAGTCGCCTTACTACTTGACTTCAAAGTGGGTTGCTCGCAATCCACGAACAGACAAGTTAGTAGACTTGAACAAGGACATCAAGCACAATTTGGATGAAGAGTACTATCCGCTGGTTGACGCAATCCGTGCTAATATAGTACAATATACAGCAATGGACGAGCAAGCTCGTTTAGCCTGGGTAAGAGAACAGTTAGCATGACATATCGCCAATACTATTGGAAAGAGATAAAGAGGTGCCTCCGAGCCCTCTTTATCTACTCAAAAGGATTTATCCTTAACAGGAGAGTATAATGCAGGATGAAAGCCACTTACCGGTAGCAGAGCAGAGCTTGATATTCAGGCTCCGCAAACGAGCAGAGATACGCAGACAGATTCAAGACCGCAAGTCAGTACAAGAAGGTCGGCCTGACCGCATCGCTGATTTACTCGAAGAGGCTGCTAATGAAATAGAAAGGTTACAAAAATGCCAAAGTGTTATCAACTAATCGGAGTGCCTGGCTCAGGCAAGAGTACTTGGATCGAAAGCCAAAACTGGGCTTTGACCTGTGCCAAAGTTAGCACAGACAAGTGGGTTGAGATCTATGCTAAGGAAGTGGGAAAGACCTATTCCGAAGTGTTTGCGGCTTTCATGCCTACTGCGGTAGACTTGATGGCCAAGGAAGTAGTTGCGGCTCGTGAAGCAGGCCGTGATATCATCTGGGATCAAACTAGTGTCTCTGAAAAGAGCCGTAAGAAGAAGTTTCAAATGCTTCCAGACTACTACCACATTGCTGTAGTGTTCAAGACACCTGAACACAAGGAATTAATGCGAAGGTTAATGAACCGTCCAGGTAAGGACATTCCAGATCATGTTATTGCTAGTATGATTGCCAGCTACGAACCGCCTTCTGAAGAAGAAGGCTTTAAGGAAATTTGGTTTGCTTCGTAAAAAATGGGCCGTGGGCCCATTTTTTTTGACTTTATAATTATCATATAAATAATTTTATGAAGCAAAGATCCGACGAAGAAAATAAAATTATTATAGATAATTTAAGAGATCCATACTCTCTTGAAAATTTTTTGTCGCAAGACGAAGTTAATGAGCTAATCGATCTATATAAAAATCGAGATAACAAAGTGCATAAAAATACTGGTCCTGTTACTAGCGAGCTCAAGGACGACTTTGAAACTATTCCAATTTTAAAAACAGTTTTTGAAAAAATTAAAAACGAAGTAGGCGACTGTGTTATCTATACAGGGTTTTTCTTTTATGTGCAACAGCCTCACATTATACATAACGATGACGATAAGTTAGGGCCAATTGTTTATAAAGCATTTACGCTGCCGTTAGAATTAGAATATAATATAAGAGATGAGGATCATCTCTATCCTTACCTGTGTATGTTTGATCAATATTATTTAGACGGCCCTAGTAAATTTTTTGGCGGGTCTAAAATTGATATACCTACTTTTTATAATAAGCAGGTATACGAATACAGTAGAGTAATGAATAAAAGTAGCGAGCCGTTTGATGCATTTGCAAGACAAAAATACTTAACTCATTTAAAACCTTTTTGGTTAGAGGGGCTAAGTTTTAATTCGGCACACTTATGGAAACCGGGCAATGCTATAGTATTTGATTGTGTTCGACTACATTGTGCAAGTAACTTCTTAGACCTAGGGATTAAATCTAAACTAGGTCTGAGTATTTTTACAGCCTTGCCTCAATGAGGATGTTGCAAGTGAGCTAATACCTTAGCTACATTTGTATTATTGAATGGAATATTCATAATTAAATGAATACTGTCATTGACCCAACTAATTGTTCTGTGAGTTTTTCTAGTATTAATGTAATATGCTCTACCTTCTTCGATCTGTAGCTTTCTGTCAGTATCGATAATCCAATCGTATTGTAATGGAGCACAGTTATTTAGAAATACTGCTATTCTAAAACTTTCTCTTGGAATACTTGGATGGTCTCTGTGGGGTACAAAGTATCCTCCAACATTACTCTTAATTAAAAAAGTTCTACCCAAGGGTGCAAATTCATCTAATAATGGATGTAAACTTGTACATGCTCTGTAGACATCAGTTGGATGAGAAAATTCTGTTTCCATAACTTTACGACCAGCATCTACACTTGCTTGAGCTTGACTAGGATTGTCTCGGTGAGTCTTACCTTCTAAGTTAGTAATAGTTAAACCTTGTCTATTATTTGGTCTATCTGTCCGTGGGAGATAGTCGACCCAGTCGTTATTAAATTGTTTTAACTCATCCATGAATTTAGATGTGTTAATTTTTATATTCAACGGCTCAAAGTCTCCTAAATTTAAAAGAGCAAGCTCGCAAGCCATTGTTTCACTAGCAACAAACCTAGCATCAAATTTTGGAGCACGACCGCTAACACCCGGCGGGACGATTACATTAGACATGATAAATTCCTTATTATATGTAATTTATCATTTCTTCAAATGGCGGTCTAAATTTTCTATTCTCTCCAGTTTGTATTGTAGTAGGTACATTAGCATAATCAAACCCGCGGGTTGGTAGTAATTCGTAGCCTGATTTAATGCAATTTATTAAAGTAAATGCTAGTCCTCTAATAAATTCATCAACCCCACTTTCTGCAACTAAGTTACTTTGGAAAGTCTGAGTTACTGCTGTTTGATAGGCTGTTTCTACGGGAGTGTTACTAATGATAAAATTAACAATTAAGTCCCTTATAAATTCATGAATGAACCCTTCGGCTGTTCTTCTGACCTGAGGCTTGCCCTTATACCAGTACTCGGACATTATAGTCTTAGTTCCGGCCATTGAATTATGTTGTAGATCATGCAAATATGCCGCTATTACATATCCTATATCTCTTCGACATTTGTTAGCATCATATGTGTAAGATATTCCGGTTTGTTGTATCTTAAAATCTAACCAAGCCATAGCTTCTTCAACAATAAAATCTTCATTAAGCCTAATTAATTCATAGGCATTTCCGTAGTGTTTTGCCTTGCCGTTTGGATATCGTTCGAGTGAAACTGCGTCTGCATGTACTTCTCTCGATACTCTTGTATTCTCAGTAGCATATCCAAGACCTAAGGCCAGCACAACTCTCTTGTCAGTTAACCCCAAATAATTTGCAACTTCTTCTGCATCTAGGCAAGAATTGAATCCAGTTTTTACACCAAGTTCTTCAGCCGCACACATTGCCATAGTGGCACTGACAATGGCATCATCTCTCATTCTTTGATATTCATTTTCCCTATATGTAGTAATTTGATCAGTGCGTTCTATAGCCCAAAGAAGTACAATTGGTGCTCTAACTTGCCCATTATATCTTCTAAGTCCGTCGCCTGGCTTATTTCTATCGCCCTGAAAACACCAAGTATGATGCCAGTACAGCCAATTTTTAATTTCTAGTCCTTCGTCTGTATCAGTTACTACTATGATCTTATGATCATACTTTCCTTGCTTAGAAGGAGCAAGATAGGCGCATCTAAGGATTTCTTCTAATTTTTCCGCTTCAACTGGTGTAGTGTCCCACCATTTTGCTGTATACCTAGTTTCAAGAATATCTCTTAGCATATTAAATTCTCTCTAAAAAATCAGTTACTGTTTCCCAGGAAATGTGCAAAGGAATTTTAAAACAAAAAAACACTGCGGTTTCGGGAAAAGGAATATATTGGTGTACAATTAGCCCATTAACTGCTGTAGGTTTATCTATATTAATTTGTTCAGCAAAACTCTTATAAAGTTCATTCTGCATTTCTAAACTTGGCAACGGCCCCATTAATGTAGGACGACCGTCTACTGTATTAGGTTGGTAATTATAAAATCTTGTTACTATACTTCCTTCTAACGGAAATATTATTAGACCATTATTTTGAGGAGAAGTATGAGGCCCTGTTGCATAAACCAATTCGTTTATTCCGCAATGCCCGTTAACTGGGGGGTTAATACAGGTAAAATAGTTAAACATCCTGAAAACTTCATAGTCTGTTGTTAAGTTAATATCAAGCTGATTAAATGGGCCTTTTGTGATTTTAGGACCATTCTTATTTTCGTTGTATAAATTTAACAACTTATCTCTGTCGTAATCGAAGTCAAAACTTTTGTACATAATTAATATTTAGTTGATCTTGCGTTCATAAATATTTGATGATAGAAAATATTGGATTTTACGGACATAGCGGCTGTGCATATAGATCAGCAGACAGCTTTATAGATCTACTGTCTAACAAATTAAATTCTAAAGTAGTAAACATCGGCGTTAGACAAGGTAGCGAAGAAAGAATTTTATTTGAATTAAAAAAAACAAAAAAACTTGATTTAGCAGTTATATTTCACAGTGAGCCCGGATATCTGTTTTTGCCCAACTCGGATAGAGATATAGATGTAACAGGAATTAATCAAAAAAGAATAGAGAATTTAATACCAGAGGGGGATTGGGCATCGGGGTTTTCTCAGAAGCACTCTCCAAAATTCTTAGATGAATTTAAAACTCAGTCCGAGTTTATATCTTTAATAGATAATATAAAGGAACATTTATATCACTCCGATCTTATGCTAAACAGATTTTACGGAAGTTTAATACAAATTGACGAATATCTATTGGCAAAAAAAATACCAACTATTCATGTACTTGAAAAAAACAGTGCTATACCTAATTGGTTTAAATTTCGATCAGGTGTAGTTGATTACAGTATAGCACCCTTATATCAGATTTTTAAAGCAAAACAGCCCTTCTTTGTTAATTGTATAAGTAAAGAAGGAAACATAGAAGTTTGTAAAAGACTAGAATCTTTAATAGATGCGGCTTGTAGTATATAGGAATACGCTAGGTTCCACCCTAGAGTTGGAGGTTCGAATCCCCCGGCCGCTCCATCTTACTCCAACTATTTTTATAATTTGAAATATCAGGATGACATTTTTTATAACAGTTTACTAAATTTTCTCCTGTTAGTAATTTATCATATATCCAATCAAATCCTCGATTGACAATAACCTTTACACTATTAGTATCTGATGCTTTTAATTGATCCAAAGTTAGTCCCTGCTTTAAAAGTTCGTCATGGAAATTTTTAAAGGACGAATCTGTTTCTCTATTAATCGCAATAGCTCCGTAAAAGCAACAGGGAACGACAGACCAGTCCCCCCCAATATATATCGATTGCTCTCTTAGACTTTCGCAGTAACTAAAGTTAGGCAACGACTTAGAAAAATAAGCAGGTCGAGGAGCAACATTATTATTTTTAAAATTATTTTCGACTCTTTCTAAATCTTCTAATTTTTTTTCTATTTTAAAAATAATATTTGAAGACTGTATTAAATGCGAAAAGGAACCGTCTTTATTTCTTGCAACAGTAGTAGGTCGATCACTCGGTCTTGAATAAAAATCCCTAAAACCTAACTCGTTGCTTAAACTCCTACATTGGTCAACTTGATGCATGTTATGTTGAAAGGTAATCATAGTCCAATCAGCTATCCCACCTGCACCTATAAAAGTCTTTGCATTTTCTATAATCTTGAACCAATTTGTATTTCTTCTATAAAGATGATGAGTGTCTTCAAGACCATCGATCGCAAAGTTAACAACTAGATCAGGAATAGATGCAAGGTTGATCCACCAATCTGCTGATCTTGCAGAACCATTGGTGTTAATTACAAATGTACAGTTGGGACTAGAACTTTTAATATATTTGATAATATCTATAGAATCATTATTTGTAATAAAGTCTCCTACTGTTCCGTTAATAAGAACTTTCTCAATACCGGCAAGATCATTAGCTGGCAGATGTTTCTGTACTTGATCTAATGTCCAAACATATTCTTGTAGGATGTTCGGGTGTTGATAGTAACTAGATGTTGGGTACCTAGCACAATTAGGACATGCTGCATTGCAAAGAGCACTAAATTCTAAATGCAGCTTTTTAACATTTTCCCACTTCATTATAGATCAATAGCATGTACACGGTGCAAGTCTTGCCATGTAATAAAGGTATCGGTTATTTTATCTGTTATTCTAAAACTCATAATCCATCTAGTTTTAGAGCTATGTCTAGCATCAACATTATGTAATACATCTGTTCTAATTATAGAAGGTCTATCTAATCTATATTCTGCTACACATAACTCGTTAACTAACTTATCTTTGTCAGGCCACTGAGATACATCAATGGACGGTAATGGACCGCACGGCGCTGCTCGTAACGAAACATCACAGTCGTTGGGCATAAACCATCTAGTAATATGATCACCACCATTTAGTAATGGTATATTCAATGCAACCTCAACAGGACGAGCGACACGCGAATAATTCATAGCATTTGAATCATCATAATAATGTAAAGAGTTGCTTGGAAGATCAGGTCGAGGAACCGTTTGATCGATATGGATCTTCATAAAATCGCCCGGTAGCATCTGCATAAATTTACTCTTATACAAAATCATTCCGTGTTCCGATAACTTATCTCTAAGCTTCTTATATATGTCAAAATTATCACATAGTTTATCAATTTCAATTTGAAAATATCTAGGATTGCCAGCTTCATCGTCGCACCACTTTTTAATAGTAGTACCGGTTGAGCTTATGTCTAAATTCCAATTAAGAGGCTGATAGTAATGATCGTTCATAAAAATATTTATTATAAATATCAACATGGATACCAGCAACTTTTTACTAGAACTAACTAGTTTATCTTATGATAGATTAAGATTACTAGAAATTTTCAACCATGCTAAACCGTATGCACGACTCAAAGGTCTTAAATGGAGAGAGCGGCCTAATACACTAACAACAGTTGATCGAGCAACATCTGTAGTTATTCAATACGGTGATTACATGATGTTAGATTCAACAAAACAAAATCTAAGTTACGACTTTTTACAGCACGAATATATTAGGAATCTCGTGGGTTCCTTAAACTTTTCTCATGAAATTGTTTCTAGCAATATAGATATTATTTGGTATAGACCGGGATTTGAATTTGAGCCACATACTGACCATTATGCAGCCGCAACTATGATGTGGCCGATATTTCCGGAAGACGGTGGTGCCCCTATTGACTTTTACTACAAAGAAGGATTAAATTTTGTAAGAGGTGAAGCAAACGGGTTTAAAGATACCGTTGGGAATGATGATATAATTTATACACATTATTACAGTACAACATATCCGGCAATATTCAACAGTCACTGGATACATGGTGTTAGAAAAGTAACAAAGGAGCGGGCATTCTTAAGATTACGGATCAATGAATATTTTGAATCTATTGTAGAAAAACACACTGCTGGAAAATTAATTAAAGAATGATCAGTAACGAATTTATACACGAGCTAGATTTAAATTTTGATCTAGATTACATTAGAAAATTAATATATAGACCAAATCCGGAAAATGGTATGATGCCCCATCAGAGGCTTGTTACTGAAGATGCTTATATGTCTAATTTAAAAGAGAAATATCCTTTTTTAAGTTCTCTGTATAATATCTATATAATACATCCGGGTGGGTCGATACCGTTACATGTAGATGCCAAGCGGGACTGTGCCATTAATATTCCAATTGATAATACAGAAAACTCTAGTACAATATTTTGGAGATGTGTAGGCGAGCCAGAAACTGAATATGTTGAAAAAAGAGTATACCATTTAATTAAAAGCCAAGCTGAAGAAGTTTTTAGATTTACACTGCTCAAACCAACTATAATTAATAATTCAGTACCACACAGTGTAACAAATTTTGGAAATAAAATTCGAGTTATAGTAAGTTGGAGTATTGGTAAAGGTTGGGACTTTAATTATGTCAAAAACTATTTTGAAAAAGAGAAAAAGGTGTTATAATATGAATATCATCAACTCTAGAGGTATTCAAAATGAAATACTTTTTGGCTTTACTTTTGCTGATCTCAACTTCTGTTTTTGGACAAGAAACTAACTTACTTTCGGATTTGCAGAAAGGCGGATATGTTATATTTTTTAGACACGCAATCACACCCGGTCAAGATCCATTCAAAGTAAATCCTCCAGACGAAAGAGTAGAAAATTGCTCCAGTCAACGACAGTTGAATGAAGAAGGTAGAGAACAGGCTAAACTAATTGGCGAAAAATTTAGACAGTATAATATTCCTGTAGGTGATGTTATTGCTAGCCCATTTTGTAGATGCTATGAAACTGCACAACTAGCATTTGGACGGTACGAATTAGAACGATGGATTGCTAATTTTGATCTTTGGGCACTAGATAGAGAACTTAGAAAGTCTCCTAAGGAAGGTACTAATAAAGTTTTTGTTGGGCACCACCTTAATGTAGAAAAACTTTATCAGAAAAAATGGAGGAAAGTTTTTCTTCGAGAGGGGGAAGCTATTGTAGTAGACCCTAAAAAAGCAGAAATCGTCGGCGTTATTAACAACATGAAGTTAGACATACTTGCAGAAGAACTGGCTAGAATTAGAAAACAATGAGGACTATTAGATTAGATAATCGCCATATACCGTTATTGGAAGAATTTTGTAGTGCAGCAAGCGCCGCAGGATTCTCCAATAACGAATCCTTAAGAAAAATGAAATTTGGCGGAGAGTTTGATTTACAAACAGTTCCAGAATTTTGGGGTATAGTTTTCAACGGTAAATTAATCTCAGTTAGCGGGTGTCACCTGTGGCCAGATCATTCATCAAATACTTTTACTATTAATCGTTGTTTATTCAGAAGTGCAACCCTTCCAGAATTTAATAATGTTGTTCCGGGGTTAAGTAAGACTCATATGAACAGTCTTCCTTTTAGCATTATGTTGCCCTATCAAGTTGAATGGGGTATTAAGAAAGGTTGTTGGGATCATAGGATCACAACCAGCCACGGAGATCACGACGCAAGCGGCAAAATGAAAAGAACACATAGGGCACTTGAGCTCTTAGAGAAGCAAGGTATAGTTAGCTTTTTTGATCAGGATATACTTTACAGTACACCGCAGACAGTCTGGAGATTAAATTTAGAGCCCTATCTCAAGGCTTTGAGAGCGTTTCACCCTACTAGAGTTGAATTAGATCTAGATATCAGCGACGAATATTTAAAAATAATTAACCAGGGATTTAGTACTGTTTAGAAACAATTTGACAACCTGCGCTCTTTCTTCCAAGATAAATTAACCACTCGTTATATTTGCTTACACAATCGCCAGTGAACAACCAGTCTGGTTTATTAACAGCGTTTCCCTTTAACGCTAGCTCTCCGTCTTTTACTGCATAATCCGTCCAAAAAGTATCGCCAAGTGGAACCCCTTGATCAAATATATCTAATGACTCGTCCGGTTTAAAGATGTGATTACATATTACAGGACCTGCTTCAGTTAGTCCATAATTAATCATGAAATTTACATTTTTTGATTGCCAAAATTCTGCTTGAGCCTTAGACACGCAATCACTACCGGCTACTACTAATCTCACCGACGAAGGTAGAGATTGATTTTTTACATTCATTAGCGCATCGATCATTACTGGAACTAAGTGAGTTATAGTGTGTCCTTCTATGTCTTTAAAAAAACTAAAAGCATTAAATTGCTTGTAAGTTATTTCTGACCCCATTAGTAATCCAGGTATTGTCTGAACATTTAATCCTCCGGTATGATTAAGAGAACTAACTGTTAATATTTTGTCAGCAGGATCTATACCCTGAGAAACTATAGCAGACTTGGCATTAGCTAATATCATTCCTTCGTGTAACCATATTGGTTTCCTAGGTCCAGTAGTACCACTGCTAAAAAGCATTATACCAAATCCTCTTGGAAGATTTTCTGGTATATTAACAGTGTCTCTTTTAAATTTAGGTAAAATTGCAATCGGTTTATTTTCTTTTGCTGCCACAAGAATGTCTATAATTACCCGTTCGTCATAGGATTCTGACACACTAACATAGTTAGAATTTTCTACTTTATCAAACAATGACTTATATGTATAGGCATTTAACGCCTTCTTGTCTAAGTTTTTATTAGCGGTTTCAATAAGTTTAGTAAATATCATACAATATTTATAAACATGAAAGCAGACATATTTTTTATATCGTTCAAAGAATCAAACTGCGAACAAAATTGGGATAGACTAAAATATCTTCACCCTAATGCTATACGATTGCACGGAATAACAGGAATTGACAAAGTTCATAACACCTGTGACTCCTTGAGTAGTACTGATTATTTTTGGACTGTAGACGGTGACAATTATGTTCTTAAATTGTTAGAATGGAATGAGTCAATCTCTCATGACCTATTGATGTTTAAAGCTATCGATCCTATTCATAAAAATTTAACTTTATTAGGGGGAGTTAAACTATGGAGGAAAAATAGCATTATTAATAAAGACATGAGCAAGGGAGATTTTAGTTTAAATGCTACAAAAAATAAAATTGTAATCGACCATGCTTATAGCGAAACAAGATATAATAGCAGTCCATATGATGCGTGGAAAACATCATTTAGGCACTGTGTTAAACTTATGAGCGTTATTTTTAGATCTAGACCTAATGCAAAAAATATCGACGAATATCTCAACCAATGGAAAAGGTGCGCCAACATAACAGTATTAAATTCAAATTGGAGTTATCAAGGATACTTAGATGCTTGTAATTATGTCAAGCTATATGATAATAATGTTGAACAATTAAATTTAATAAACAATTATGAATGGTTAGAAAAATTCTTTAAGGATACACATGGGACATCTTAAAGACACTAATTCTACTTATATAAAACATTTTGTCTATGCATCCTATTATAATTTATTAGCAGTGATGATTGTCATTACAGGAGTGATACACAGTATATTTCCATGCTTGTTTAAATTTACACCCTACAATTTGGCTAGAAAGATTGTGCAAGGTACTGAGGAAAATTTTAAAAATGACAGTCACAGTTAATCCTAAAGATGTTAATATAGAATTTGTATCTAGTTTAATACCACTGGTCATGAATTCATTGTTTAATGAAGAATCGTTTAAAGCAGTTGACCTAAGAGAAATACGAGATGCATTTAGATTAAAGCAAATGCAAAGTAAAGCATGGTTAATTAATGGATTTAAAGAGCAACAACTGAGTAAAAATAGTAAGATATTAGTTATCGGATCTTGGTTAGGGTTTACTAGTTTGTGTTTGCATAAACTAGGATATCAATATATAACAGAAATAGATCCAGATATTAGATTAGAAAAATTTGCTCGATATTTAAACAGGTTTAATAAAAATTTTAAACATATTAGTGATGATGTTAATAACATAGACTTGACCGAGTTTGATGTTATTATCAATACCAGTTGCGAACATATATTAGACAATACTTGGTTTGAAAAAATTAAAGCAGGATCCTGCGTTTTTTTACACAGTAATAACTTAGAAGGTTATGATCACACTAACATATGTAAAGATCTAAATGAAATGGTGAAAAAATATCCCCTTGATTTATTATACCAAGGGGAACTAAACTTTTTAGACTGGAAAAGATTTATGCTTATTGGTCAACGCACATGACAATATGTATTCTATCTTCAGTTAACGAGCCGTTCAATGCACTATGCTTTAATCTTGTATCGGTCCAATAGACAACTCCTTCTCTTAAATGATAACACTTATGATAGTGAGGCCAAATCATCCATGAATGAAAATTTGTTGTAATAGGTATATGTATTCTTGGTGTATAATCTCTATGCACTGAATAAGAACTCTTAGGAGGCATACACATTATTCTAGCTCTAAATGCATTGTACTTTGTTATTACTTCGTCTAGCAAAGTACCTTTTAGACTAGGCTGGATATGAATAAAGTCGTCTTCAGTTTTATCACCTAACTGTTCAATCATACCCGACCCAGAAAACCAATCTTCCGAATCTTTGTCTTTGGTTTGTAGAATTAATTGATAATTTTCAGGTTTGATTCTATAATATAGTTCAAGAACTTGTTCTTTAAGTTCTTCATACTTGTTAAAATCTTCTAAAACTTTAATGTAGTCCATATAGATATTTATGATATATAAAATGCAAGAAAAGAAAACAGACATGACATTCAATGTAGTTGCATACAGCCAAGTTCCTAACGAAGATGAATACTTTAATAAAGTACTAAGTTGGTGTGACCAAGTGAGCAAAGAACAAGACCAGCCCGCGGCTAAAAATATGGAGATAGATAATTGGCAAGAGCGAGAAGAAACACTTGCATGGATACTACATAACAAAAGACGATTTTGGAAAAGAGGAGAATATTTTTTATTAGAAGATTCTAATAATCATCAAATTATAGCAAGTTCTGGAATTTATCGATCGGACTTTTGTAGAGAAATCGCCATAGGTTCTGTTAGAACATTTGTTAACCCTGAATATAGGGGAAAGTTTTTATTAGGAGATTATCTATGGCCTGCACAACTAGAATGGGCAAAATTTAATAATTTCAAAGCTATCTTGATTAGTTTCAACGACTATAATCGAAGACTTATCAACATCATGAAAAGAAATGGTCTTGGTGTAAAAAAGAATCGAAATGAAAATAAATTATTTCACAATGGTATTCATGAATTGCCATTTCAGATTAATATAAAAAATACACCCCAGTGGATCATCTATCATAAAATAGACGAAAATTTTCACTTTGACTGGGAATCAGTTAGAGCTTAAAAACTTCATTCCAGTGATGGTATTTTTCTCTTGTAAAGTACCATCTGACACTTAGAATAACACGCAAGTTAGGATTAGGATTTATTACACTATGAATAATGTCAGTCCTAACAAAATGTGGTTCTAATAATTCTAACTCGTCGAGTTTTTCTAAGCCTTCGTAGACCTTAGGTAAGCAGGCAATTAAAGGATTTCCGTCGTGCCATGCTTTATGGTCATATAGATTATCTGCTTCAGTTCTATACCATTTCATCAATGTGTTCTCGGTTCCTGTAACAGGAATGTTTAATCCAAATGGTGCCCTAAAATTTACATGACCATCTACATGAGGAGTAAGCAATTCCCCTCCGGGGGTGCAGTAAAATCTTAAATATCTAAGAGGAACTTTAGATCTAGATAAGATAAATTTATAAGTTTTTGGACAATTTTTTTCAAACCAGCTCGGAGCAGGGTCATTAATTGCACATTCGGTATTTTGAAACATTCCGTCTATTGCATTTTTTAGTTCTTCTTGCAATTCGAGAAAATTTTCTATTTTTAATAGTTGATAGAGTGTATTTTCCATAGGGTACAAAGTGTGGAATAAATATTTATATGAACATATTTTCCGCAAGTGCAAATACTATAACGAAGGTACAGATTATTACAGGAGTGTTAGCAATACTCGGGTTGTTCCATTTTGACTTTACCTTAACAAATATTATCATAACTGTAGTGAGTTTTTACTTGTACAGTATTATTGGAGTTAGTTTAACATTACATCGCTACTTTAGTCATAAAGGATTTGAATTTCGGAACAGCTTTTTAAAATGGTCATGTACTCTGATCGCTGTGCTCGCTGGTAGAGGAAGTCCGTTAGGTTGGGTATATGTACATAGAGAACACCATGCTTATGCAGACACAGACAAAGATCCACACAGCCCGCATGTATTAGGATTTAAGTTATTTGGCTTTAGACATATTGAGGACCATAGTTCAAAAATTAAAATATTTTTGATTAAAGATTTAATGACTAAAGAGCAAGTGTTTATTAATAAATGGTACTTTGCTATTATATTTGTATTTTTAATTTTCTTAGGTCTAGTAGATATTTCGTTAATTTATTTTGCATGGATACTTCCTGCAATGCTAGTTCAATTAAGTCAAAACAGTTTTAATTATTTTTGTCATATGCACGGACACAGAAACTTTGAAACAAAAGATACTAGCACCAACAACATTTATCTATGGCCCTTTATATTAGGAGATGCATGGCATAACAATCACCATGCCAATGCAGCAAAAGTAGACACAAAAGTTCGATGGTGGGAATTTGATCCAGTTACTACTATTATAGGGTTAATTAAAAAATGAAAACATTATTTTCATCAAGTACTTTTAAAGTCCAACTGTTGGCAATATTATCTTTGATAATATCTTGCGTTGGAATATATACCTATGGTATTACTGTAGAATCATTTTTAATTGTTCTGGCTGCATATTTTGTCTACGGATGCTTGGGAATAGTTGTAACATTTCATAGAAACTTCACACATAAGAGCTACGAAACATATCCATTCATTGAAAAAGTTTTTGCAATATTTGGCTGTCTAGCAGGAACGGGTAGTTCACTAGCATGGGTATCGATACACTTAAATCATCACAAATATAGTGATAAAGAAAATGATCCCCACAGTCCTTTATATAAAGGTGTTAAGATCTTTACTCTAGATTATCCATTAAAGGATTCTATGAGACACAAAATGAAAGAGTTACTAACCGATCCCTTTCATCAGTTCTTACATAGATATTATCTTGCAATAATCTTAATCTGGGATCTAATCTTGTTTGCAATTGGCGGATTTTATGCAGTAGTATTTTTTCACCTTATTCCACTTACTATCACCGCAACAATGAGTAATCTTGTTAACTATGTAGGACATAAACCAGGTTGGTTCGGTAGTTATAGAAATTATAACTTGAATGATCAAAGTGTTAATAACTGGCTATGGGCAATACCAAGTTGGGGCGAAAGTTGGCACAACAATCATCACAGATTTCCAAAAAATTATTCTTACAAACAGAAATGGTGGGAATATGATATCTCGGGTAGTATTATCAATTTAATTAAAGTTAAGTAATGGCTCAAATTTTAATCTTTACAGGAATAGTCAGGTCCTATGTTAGACCTATTGGTGCTTATCAAGTAGCAAACATATTAAGAGCAGAAGGTTATACTGTACAGGTTGCAGACTTCTTTCCTAATATTATAGCAAGAAACTTCGACACAATATTGAAAATAATTAAAACATATGTAACTTCTGAAACAATATGGGTAGGATTTAGTTCTACATTTTTATTTGATATAAAAGGTTTCGGGAATAACGAAGCAGTATTTGACATCGAGCAATTCTGTCAGATGAGAGATCTGATTAGGGAAATTAGTCCTAATACAAAAGTTCTCTTAGGCGGTGGAAAAACTCTTTATACTGATGCAGCAAATGCTGCTATGAGAAAAGAAATAAAAAAATTTAAGAAACTTGAAACATTTGATTGTAAAAACTATATTGATTGTTATGTCGAAGGATATAGTGAAAGTAGAGTAGTACCTATTACGAAATTCTTAGAAGGTAAGAATCCTTTCTTACAATATCAAAAAAATAACGACGGATCTATTAGTATAGTTGACGATCACAAAGCATCAACTTTTGACTTTACTAATCATAAATTTGTATGGCAACCAGAAGATCATATTTTTCAAAATGAAGCATTGCCCATCGAAATAGCAAGAGGATGCATCTTTAATTGCAGTTTCTGTTCATTCCCTTTAAACGGAAAAAAGAAGTTAGATTACCTCAAGGATCCTCAAATACTGATTGAACAGTTTATCGAAAATTACGAAAAATTCGGAACTACAAATTATGTCTACCTAGATGATACACATAATGATAGTCCGCAAAAACTTGAAATATTATACGATCAAGTTTATTCTAAATTACCATTTAAAATAAGATTCGGAACCTACTTGAGACTTGACCTGTTAGCTGCACATCCTCATACTATCCCTTTACTGAAAGAAAGTGGTCTAGGATCAGGATTCTTTGGAATAGAAAGTCTTAATTACGAAAGTGCTAAATCAATAGGCAAAGGCCTTAGACCAGAAAAGGCAATCGAAACTTTACATAAGTTAAGGGAAGAGTGGCCTGATGTAACCATGCAAGCAGGCTTTATTGTTGGGTTACCCCATGAGACTGAAGAAACTGTTACATCCTGGCTTGACAAAATTACCGAACCTAGCTTTCCTTTAGATAGTATTAACTTAGAAGTGCTGAGACTTTTTCCAAATATTAAAAAACTTTGGTATTCTGACATGGATCAAAATATTGACAAATACCAGTACACTTTTGACGAAAAAGGCCAGTGGACAAATAATACGGGTCTAACTGAAATTAGATCTAGAGAAATCAGACAAAAATATTTTGAAAAATATACATCAAACGGTAAGGCAAAAGTAGGATGGACAGGGTTGTTTAGTTTACTAAATTTAGGAATACCGTTTGAGGAAGCTAGAAATCATTCAGAGTATGATACCAAAGGTTATAGACATTTAAACAATTCAAGAATTCTTGAGTATACTAGAAGGTTAGTGCCGTGATATGGACTAGTGAAAACAATTGGTATTCTTGGAATTATGACAACGGTGAGTTATTTTCAAGAAGAACAACACACGAACAGGAATTTAAAGTAATCTATAACAGATATACTGGCCCTGTAGGAAACTTTAAAAAAGAATTGCTAAAGGCAGCTGGTTCTATAATTGATCATTATCCGAATCTACAGCCTTGTATTTTCTTAAGTGGTGGAGTGGACAGTGAAATTATTTTGAGAGCATTTTTAGAAATAGGCGCTAATCCAAAAGTTTATACTGTTAGGTATGAAAACGATATTAACATTTACGATGTAAGCTATGCCGTAGTTGTTAGTTCGTTGTTAAATGTTAAATTAAATATTATAGATTTTAATTTAGAAAAATTTTTTCAAAACGAGGCAATATTAGTACACGAGCAAGGTCAGCAAGGAAGACCAAGAATGCTAGCACAGATGAAGTTTACTGATTGTGCTGACGGGTTACCAATAGTTGGCATGTGTGACATGAGATGGTTTAGAACCGATGCTGATTATAGTAAACAAGGAACTTGGTTATTAGAGGACTTTGAGCACGAAATTGGCTTAGATAAGTACAATCTTTATAGAAACAGACCAGCAGTTTATCAATTTTTTAAATGGAGTCCTGGTCTTGTTTTATCTTATACTAAACTTAGATGGTTTAAGAATTTAATATCAGATCGTTTTACTAATAGACTAGGAATTGATTCTACAAAGATTAAAGGTTATAGAGAAGCATATCCAGATTTAATATCTAGAGTTAAAAAAACTGGATTAGAAAATGCACAACCTTTTGTAGATAAATTTGAAAATTACCTAAATGACCGGTATGGTTTTTTACCCTATCGCGGTAATCATATAAGAACATTAAACGATCTTTGGATCGACATAACAGGAAATGAATATCAGAATGATTGATTACAAAGAATTTTTTGGGGTTAAGTATCCTATCATAGCAGCGGCTATGAATCAAGTATCTGAAATAAATTTAGCAATTGCCTGTTATCAAGCAGGAATATTGCCTAGTCTTTCAATCTATATGTTTTATAGAAACGGGGAACTTAATCTAGCAAAATTTAAAGAATCGATAGAAGTTTATAAAACTAAGACAGGTTCATGTAAATTAATTCTGAGTTGTGGTACTGACGATATTTTTAATCAAGAAGTAATAAAAATAATTATAGATAACAAACTAACTCATATAGAGTTAATTGAAGGATTAGTTAAAAGGCCTCTAAATATATTAAGAGACCAACTTAAATTTTTAAGAGAGAATGAGATAAAAAGTTCTATTAAAGCGTTAGATTTGGATCCGTTTGATTATTCTATGTTTGATTTTATTACAACAAAAGGTATAGAAGCCGCTGGAAGATCAAGAAATGGTGTAACTGTAGAAGAAAATTTTAACAACTTTAAGAAAGAATTTCCTAATACTGTTATTGTTCCGTCTGGCGGTATTGGATCATCGCAGCAAATTAAATACTTTTTAGAAAAAGGGGCCACAGCAGTATCCATAGGAACCTTGATCGCAGCCTGCAAAGAAAGTATAATATCAGTAGATACAAAATTAAAAATGATCAATTCATCAAAGAATGATATACAAAAATTAAAATGCCAATTAGGTGAAGATCAAAAAGGTTTAATTTTTAAACCTATAGAAAAAGATAGTATAAACAATACAATATCTCTTTATCACGGTGTTCGAGGAACAGAAAAGGGACATATTTTTGCAGGCGATGCAATTGATCAAATAACCGAAATAAAACCAATAGAAGAAATTATTCAAAATTTAGTAAAGGATTTATAAATGTTTTTGGGACTATCAAATGATTTAAGTAGCAACGAATATTCGCCTTTAGATCAATTTAAAAAACATAAAATTATAATTAAAGAAGATTCTAATCATAGTATTGTTTCTAATATCTGTCCTCACCAAAGAAGTCTTATCTCAAAGGATGACGGTAAAGGCCCTAGAGTATGCCCGTACCACGGCTGGAGTTTTACTATTGACGGTAATCCCTTAGGTTCTGGAAGATCAGTTGCCTGTAAGAATACAGAGCCGTTAGAAAAAGAAACAGTATATAACTGCAATAACATGTTATTCAGTTCCCCTGTTGTATGCAATGAATTAAATTTTGTTGATTTTACTAAATTTAAATTAGTAGAAAAAAGAATTGATAGAGTATATAACAGAATTGAAAATGTAATGGATATTTTCTTAGATGTTGATCATGTTGCATTAGTTCATAAAGGCGTATATGATAAGATAGGATTACCTAATATATCATCAGTAGATTGGGTATTTTACAACTATGGATCATTACAGCTAGTAAAAAATAATTTTAAAAATGAAACTTTTAAACAGACATTAAAACCAGAAGATTTAGATTTAGAATATGGAGCCGCATGGTTGGCAGTTTATCCAGGAACTATGGTAGAGTGGCAACCTGGTGCAGTATTTGTTACTGTATGCGTAAAAGTATCTGAAGAGGTGACAGATGTTGTAATTTACAAATATAGAGATTATAGTTACAATGAATTAAACTGGCAAATAAACAACGATGTTTGGGAAGATGCTTGGTATCAAGATAAAGAACAAATAGAATCAGTTGTCGGGTTTAATACAAATAATTTAGAAGAATACAAGAAACATTTTAGAGATTTTTTGAAAGACTATACTTTGTAACATTATCATAGAATCTTCTAACCTCTCCGGTTCCTAAATTTAAAAATTTTAAAAAGTCATAGTAAGGCACTGCTACTGCATTTTGCCATACTGGTGCATTCACTTTTAAGTATTCTAATTTTTCAAAGCCTACATATTTAGGAAAGTAAATTAATTCGTCTTTCCAGTAGCAGCCGTAAATCATCGGTTTAATATAGTAATCCCATCGATCAAATTTATCAAGTTTAACATCTTGTTTTGTTAACCCGTTACCGTGATAGTAATTTACTGCACACACTCCTGCTCTAAAAAATTTATCAGACAGTATACTATATAAAAACTCTGGGGTATTTCCATAAAATATATAAGATCCGGTCCTATTAACTAGATTAAATGCTCGGTCTCTTAAAATTTCAGGGGACTGATAACCCATATAATAATACGGTTTACCGTCTTTAAAATGAACATATGGATCATGTGTCATTTGAACATAGTTTGCACTATCCGGGATTAGAGTTAAAAACTTTTTCCATAATAAAGAATATACATGTATCCCAGTTTCAATGGCTTCAGATTCTAAATCTTCTTTGCAAGCTATAGGATCTATATCTATTATGTTAGTTTTGATACTGTATTTCTTATCGATAATTTTTAAATTATTATATTCGTTATCATTATACCCTGGGAGGTACATAAACACAGTTTCTATATCTAATCCCTGGGTTTTAAAACTATGTAAAATGCTTTGACTATCTACTCCAGAACTTAAACTCAATAATAAATTGTTATATTGACTAGATAATTCTATAGCTCTTCTATCGTTTTCTTCTCGCATGTTTCCAACAGGTCTGTTAGAACTATAGTAATCGATATAAAAATTATTATTTTCAAACCCGTAGTTCATTATTGCTTTCTCTCTGAAAATCTCTTTGTCTCGTTATCTGATTTTAATAACTCTAGTAATTCTTTATAAGGTATAAGAACACACTTTTCGGCGTAAGGATTTTTCTTTGCTGTCATTATGTAATCAATATTTTCTATTCCTTGAAACTTTGGAAAATATTCTAATTCACCTTTCCAATATCTTCCGTAGATTAAGGGTTTAATGTATAGATCCCAAAGATCAATTAAAGATACTGGTTGATTATCTTTATAAGTTAATCCGTTTTTTATAAAATAATCATATGTGTATAGGAAAGATTTAATTGCATCGTCTTGTAAGATACTTAATAAAATTTCACTATTTCTTTCCCAAGCAAGTATATTAGTATTTCTGTTAAGACTATTAAAGGCCCGTATCTTACATAACTCAAAAGAATAATAACTTTCTAAATAAAAAAACTTCCCTTCTTTTTTTACAAAATTCGGTCCATCAATTCCTTGAATAATGTCTGCTTCGGGAGGAAGAGCCTCAAAAAATTTCTTTTGTATTGCATGAGTATAAGAAATATCTAAATCTTTTGCTATTTGAAAAACTTCATCTTTTATTTTGTATGGATCTAATTCAACAATTAAAGAATTTATACTGTACTTTTTTTCTAATAGTTTTAATTGTTGATATTCATTATCATTATAACCTGGCATATATAAAAATGCCGATTCAATATTCAACCCTTGAGTGTAAAAACTATGCATTACTATTTGGCTATCAACGCCGCCGCTGACAGCAATTATAGGTCTGGCAGTTGTTTCTACTACATACCTAGCTCTTTTTTCAGATTCTTCTCGAAAATTTCCTATAACAGAATTTGCAGAATCTATTTCTACAAAGAAATTTGAATAATCCAATCCAAGTCGTGTGTCGTGCATATAAAAATAAAATAAGTAATTTAAGATATTTATAAGTTGGTATATTATGATCAATAAAAAATTAGGTTATTACACTTGTAATGGAATAGAATTTGATTCAAAGGTAAAAGCCTGTCTATATTCTGTCCAAGTGGGTCAACCCGTTGAATGGCATTTTAATGAAGAAACATTTAAAAAATACAATTGGGCTAAAGAACCTGAAGAAACACTTGATCAACTTTATGATAAAAGAAGTAGAGAACTTAGAGACCAATACGATTATCTAATACTAAGTTACAGTGGAGGGGCAGATAGTCATAATATACTAATGAGCTTTATTCGACAAAACCTTCATATAGACGAAATATTGATCAACACAAATGATAAAGCAAGTAAACCATTTACAGAGTTAAATCACAACAATAAGTCATCAATAAATGCCGCTGCTGAATATCATTTACAAACATTACCTAGATTAAAAGAAGTAGAACATTTATTAGACAAGACTAAGATAACAGTACTTGACCTTAGTGATTACCTTTTTGAATCTTTACTAAAAGTAAATGACGGCAGTTGGGTGTTAGAAAAAAGAGAAGGATTGAATCCAGCAGGAATGACTAGATTTAACTACATCTACTTCGATGATGTAAGGAAAAAATTTGATAAAGAAAAAAGAATAGGTCTGGTTGTGGGCATAGACAAACCTAGAACTATGATACATAACGACCGTTTCTACATGAGATTTAATGATCGAACTACAAATATGATAACTGTTGCAGAGCATATTAAAGATTATACAAACAGTGTAGTTGAATTCTTTTACTGGAGCCCGGACTCTATAAGAATTTTAATAAAACAAGGTCATGTTATTAAAAAATGGCTAGAAGCATTTCCAGAATACCGACAATATTGGGATAGTAAAACTTTAACAAATAAAACAATACGACTAGTGCATGAAAGATTATTGAGAAATATATTATATACTACTTGGAATGATAACTGGTACCAGGCAGACAAAGCAACTAGTGACTGGTATAGTGAGTTTGATCTTTGGTTTATTGACGGATATGCAGGGACAAAAGCCAACGAAATATGGAAAGAAGGCATTGATTGGGTTAGAAACAACCTAAAAGAATACACTAAGCAAAACGAAAACGGTGTTGACGACGGGCTTAAGGTATTTTCAGTAAACTACCCAATAGGGATAATGAAGAGGAAAGAATAATGTACACGAGATTTTATGAAGATAAAGACAAAGATCAAATTTTTGATCTTGTAAGATCGCATGAAAAAATGCACGGTGTTGATATAACTAGATTCAGAGATAAATTTGCCGAGTCTCTTGTTGATACTAGTAATCCTAATAGAGGAACTATCTGTGTTTTTAGTAATACAGACGATTTATTGGGTACTGTTAAAGTATCATGGTCTGAAAATTTACCGATATGGTTAGTAGATTTCGCATTTTCTCGACAATTGATGGGTACAAACTCTAATAGAGTTCCAATAGAAATTACAAGTTTTGGCTTTGACTTTGCAGTAGAACAAGCAGAGAAAAGAAACAAATTTGATTTCTACTATGCAGTACGAGATAAAACCGGGGGCAGATTACAAAATGTAATTAAATTTAATCCTAAGATTCAAGAAAGATACGAAATAACAGATGTTGAAGTTTTAGAGCCCGGTAAAATATCACAGTATGCTTCTTTTAACTACATGAGAGCCATTTTACAGCAACCAAACAGAAAAACAGTAGTAATCAAGCAAGCTCATTTAAAACCAGAATTTAGACCTAACCCTTGGTCGAAATAAATACAATATCACGGAGAATACCTTTATGTGGAAAATTACATTTACTTTAACACACCCTACAAATATTCTAGCGGCTAAAACACCTTTCTCACAAGAACTAGCAGATAAATTAACAACAATGCGTATTTGGTCTGCAGAAAATGGGTTACTAGATGCAAGAGACGAGTTAATCAATAATACAACTCTTAAAAAGATTTATGTCTGGGAAAGTCAAGCACGAGCCCAAGCATTTAGAGAACATTTTGCAGATTTGTTGTTAGAAGTCGAACCAGCAATGACCGCACATTATGCTAGTTGTGGGATCACCGGTGAAAAAGTAGCAGAAGAAATTTAATCTTTTTTCTGCACTAATTTTATTATTAGGTACCCAAGATCAAATTCCCACCACTTGTGTCCAAATCTTGAATTAGCAGGCTGTGCATGGTGATTATTATGCCAGCCTTCTCCGGACACTAATAATCCTGTAACAAAATTGTTTGTACTCCAATCCTTGGTTTCATAATTTCTGTAACCTAATCTATGGTTTACAGTATTAATTGAGCTACCGGCATGCCATACTAACAGTGTTGGAACAAAATAACCAAATATTATTCCGTCTGTGCCTGCTAAAATATAGCAGGCTGCGATATAGGCTAAGTTAATTAACCAATAGTTCTTATGTACAAAAACATGAAACTTTGATCTCAGTAAGTCTGGAACATATTTAATATTCGGTTCATCTAGCATAGACAAGAACTGCACTCTAAAAAATCCTTTGTATTCAGGGGCATGGGGATCTTTCTCAGTATCTGTAAATCTATGATGTTCTCTATGAACCGCAGCCCATGCTAGACCGCTACCATTACCACCTAATGCTCCCAAAATACTACCGAAGTATTCAAACCATTTTGGACTTTTAAATGATTTGTGGCTTAACAATCTATGATAAGTAATTGTGCCGCCGACTGTTGCAAACAATAGATAGAGCAGTAAGCTAATTGCCCATAAATGAGTAGACCCATTTAAAATTGCCCAAACGAATGCTAAATGAGCAACAACTTGATAAACAACTAAAGATTTTTTAGAAACAGTAAACATAGCCATATTTATTGCATGATCCTTAAAATTATTGTATAATTGATTTATGGTATCAAAAAGCCCCCAACGACACACCTTCCAAAAAGAAGGATATATCAAACGCATGGAAGAAAAAGGCGAACCAGTCAATGAGGATTATCTTGACTGGTTTGAAAAAGTTCTAGAAGAACATGATCATAAGTTTGACGACCCTAAAAGCCGTGTTAACAACATGGAATGGGATCTTCTAACTACTAACTGGATTCTTGAAAAAGCTCGACAATCTAGGTCGTACGCTCAAAACCTATATGCGGCAATGTGCAACAATGACTTTATTAAAAGAGAAATGTGGCCCATTCTTAAAGAAGAAAAGTGGTCATGCAGTTGGCGGTATGCTGGCGGTATAATTGCTGACATGCGTCAAGAAGGTGATTACATTGATTGGTACTGTTCAGGTATGGGCGGACTCAATCAAGAGTATGAAGGTGAAGAAACTAACGAAGAATGGCAAAAGCGCACCGGTTATGTACCGGAATGTGTAGTGACCGAAGAGATCGAGAACGATCTGTATCAATTAGGATGGATAGTGGTTAAATACGATGACACTAAGGATATATAATGACTTCAATGACATTTAATGCTGAAGATATTTTTGAAGACATTCCGGGAGATCCGGATAATGTTATTATGAAAATTCCTCCAGAAGTTTTAGAACAAACTGGCTGGAAAGAAGGAGATACATTGACAGTTAAACTAGAAGATAACGCAATCGTTATTATTAAAGAATAATGGCAAAAAACACAGAATTAATCGAACTCACAGGCACAGTCTCGGAAGTATTACCTAATTCTACATTTAGAGTTAAGGTAGACGACATGGAATCAATAGTCCTTTGTTATATGGGAGGAAGGCTCAAACAAAATAAAATTAAAGTTATTTTGGGAGATGCTGTAAAAATTGAGATGAGCCCATATGATCTTACCAAAGGCAGAATAACATTTAGGTTATAATTATGAATTCAGTATTAGAGCGTGTTAACAACATTTGTCAAAGCGTTCAAGTACTGAATCCGGATCCGATAAGTTTTAAAAAGTTAGTTGGCTCTACCAAGAAAGAATTTAGAAACAACAACCTAGAGCTAAATCTTAAAACTAAAAAAGATAGGTCATTAGAAGAAGATCATTTTTATATTCATGCATTCTACGATGCAGAAGATGATTTTAATCAAGAAATATCTATAGAAGTAAATGTCTTTCATAACTTTAATGATACTAGCAAATTTCAAAGTTTACAGATAACTGATTTTTTAATTCAAATTTTTGATGCAGTAGTACACGAGCTAAGGCATCAATATCAAAGTAGAAAACGAAACTATGGAGTTTTCAGTGATCACGACACTGAACCTTACAATAAGTATCTTTCCGATCCTGATGAATTAGATGCTTATGCATTAAGTATTGCCATAGAACTTTTAAGAGCCATGCCAAGAGAGCGAGCTATACGGTATATGTCAAAAATATCAGTTTTGAGTAAGATGAGACAAAATGATACTCTAATAAGTCCAAATTTAAGATCGTATGTTTCTCATTTTCAAAACAATAAACTTTTAGAAAAATTAGCCAAAAAGGTGTATAGACATCTTAAATCACTTGACACTGCACATATTTTCAGCTAAAATATGATTTTAACAAATAACGATGGAAGGTTCGAAGTGGCTAACGAGTTTCCTGTCCAAAAGATTCTTGAACTTGCCTGTGCCGCACAGCGCACAAATCAATCCTATATCAAACAGGCCGAGTACAAATACGACGATGAGGGCAAGTTCCTTTTTGTCAAGCATGAAAACAAGACTCTAATTCGTCACGCCCTAGGTATCGACAAATACAGTAACACCGAACAAGAATTTCGTCCTATGCAGTTATTCATTGAGGACTGTGATAAAGAACTTGCAGACGAAATTCGTAACTACTACCGTCGACTGATGTTTGCCGCAGTCAAGGGAGACAACGACTTTCAAACTGAAGTGTTTAGTCTGCTAATGACTGAAGACATGTCTACTAATAAAATCGGTTATATTGCTAGTCTGCCAAGTGTATATCATCGAGATGTCATTAAAAACAAAATTGAAAAGGCATTTCGAAAAGCAGATGATGCATATCTTGCCGATGTAAATGAAGTTCTTTTGGACAAAGACTGCGAAATCTTGCAGGTTCGACGATCAAAAAACTTTGATGCTTGGAATGTTGGAGCTATTATTGACAACAAGATTGTCAGCTGGATGACCAGTAAAGAGGTGTTTGTCGGGCCTGCTGTTATTGTCAAGGCCAAAGTTAAAGAACATACACAAAATTGGAATTGTAAAAAGTCTGAAACTAGACTTAACTATGTAAAGGTTGCACAATGAGCTATACTGAAGAAGAATATGATACATTCGCTAACCGAATGAAAGAAAAATATCCGGAGATGTTTAGCCAACCTTACGGTGGGTTTGCTGTAGGTACTGGCTGGTGGCCTATTATTGAAAGCCTCTGTGCCAATATTCAAAATCATATTAATTGGAAAAATGAGACTCGTGAAAGATTACTAAAAGATAATCCTTATAATCATAAAATTCCCGAGGCTGTACCACAGGTTGTTGTAGCACAGATTAAAGAAAAATTCGGTGGACTGCGTTTCTATTACGACGGCGGTGACGATCAAGTTCATGGTATGGTTCGTATGGCCGAGGCGTGGGCCGATCGCAGTTGCGAAGAATGTGGAAAGCCTGGCGAAAGATATAGTGGTGGGTGGATTCGTACATTATGCGAAGAACACGAAGCTGAGCGACAAGCCCAAATGAAGAAACGATTTGGAGACGACGGTTGACAATTTTTGCTTATCCTGTTAAAATACAGTGGCACAATGACGACGGTGTCTATTATTGGAATCAAACTTGTGCTGTGGTACTAGAAGTTTTTGGACTTCCTGGCAATAGATTTATGTATCGTCCTTACAACGATCACATGGTTTTTGAGTTTAAGAATGAAAAAGACCAAAAGCTGTGTGAAATACTTTTATCGGAAAGATTATGAAAATCAAAGTAGTGTCGGATCTTCATCTTGAATTTTCCGACATCAATATTAAAAACGATGAAGGCTGCGATGTCTTGATCTTAAGCGGCGACATTATGGTTGCCGAGGATCTCTACAGACATGCGGCTGCTGACTTCAATCCCTACAGCTCTGGGGCATTTGCCAACCTTAGCCGTAGAATTGAAGTTGCACAAAGGTTTCGTGATTTCTTGAAGCGTGTTAGCTTCCAATTCCCTCATGTTGTTTATGTTGCTGGGAATCACGAATTTTATCATTTCCGCTGGTTCCAAACTCTTGAAGTCCTTAAGGAAGAGTGCGACAAGTTCCCTAACATCTACTTCTTAGAACAAGATGTTAAAAAAATCGACGATGTTACATTCATTGGCGGAACCTTGTGGACTGACATGAACAAGAACGATCCGTTGACTATGCATGCCGTTCGTGACATGATGAATGACTATCGTGTTATTAAAAATGACAAAGCAGGGTTTACTAGTGTTAAACCTGCGGATACTGTTGTTCGTTTTACTAAAATGGTCAAGTACATCGAAGCAGTGATCCAAGGAAAGTTCGATGAAAAGTTTGTTGTCTGTGGACATCATGCGCCTAGCAAGATGAGCACTCATCCGCAATATGCAAACGAGTTCCTAATGAACGGTGCTTACAGTAGCGACCTCAGCGATTTTATTATAGATCATCCGCAGATCAAACTGTGGACACACGGTCATACTCATCACCCATTTGACTATGTCATTGGTGAGACTCGTATTGTTTGCAACCCTCGCGGCTATGAAGGCTACGAGCCAGATAGTGGCTGGAATCCTAACATTGTATTGGAAATTTAAATGGAAGAAAAAATTAACATTGTTGATCTAACTAGAGCTACTGCAAAAAATCTCTACGAGATGTTTATGGAGTTAGCTAGTCATATAGAAAAATTGCAGGCAGAAAATGCAGACCTTAGACATAAACTTAACGCCGACACAGATGACCTTAAGTGAAAAAGAAATAAAGCTGTTTAAAAAATGGCTTAAAGGGCATCTTGCTTTTGGTCCGGTTACAGTAACCTTTATTAAGAAGGATGGATCGGAACGAGTAATGAATTGCACAACCAATTCAAAACTTGTTCCGCCTACTCCTGTAAATGAAACTGTTGAACCAAAAAAAGAAAAAAAGACAAACGACGAAGTAATGTCAGTTTACGATTTGGATGCAAGCGGTTGGCGTAGCTTCCGATGGGATTCAATTAAACAAGTGAGTTTTAAATTATGAGACAAGTAGTTGGTCACGATTGCGAGATTCTTTGCGAAGACAATGGCAGAAAAATGGTTGCAGATATTCTTTATTTTAAAGAGAACCAATATCTTACAGTTAGTGTTGAGAAACAGTTAAAATTAGAAATGAAGTGGAATGGTAATATCTACGAAGGAAAGATGGGTCGTATGAGTTTTACCTCTGAAGGTCCTGTTATTAGAAATTTTAAACAAGGCAGATAAAATGAAAATTGGACTAAGTTATAGCCGTTGTATCCGTGATATTGTTGAAGGTAAAGTAAACATTGATGATGTCCTTGTTATCATTGCTCGCACAGATTTTGACCCAAACGATGACAAACAATGGCAAGGAATTTGGCAAGGTTATGGAGGCGGCGGCTCTTCTAACGGTAGTATGATCCGCGGCTTCTTTAGTGGCGGTAGTAATCCAGAGTGGGCAAGTTATACCGACGAGGACGAAGATCGGTTTCGTTCAGTAAGCATTGAACTTTGGGAGCAGGGAAAATTTCATCAACCCCGTAAGTTCGGTGCATATCCTCGCCGCTTGCCCTACTACTGGCTAGAAACTTTCCTGCCAGATAACGAACTAGATCGTAACCCTGCGGCTAAAGCAGCATTTGAAAAGTTTCAAATGATTGCTGGACTTGTTAGTTCAAACCCTTTACAGACAGAACACGAATGACATCTACTGTAATCTTAAAACAAATTCAAGCAAGGCAATCTCTTGATCCGTTCTTGTCTAATTTTCCGATGGCAGAGCGGGTCACTGAATTTAAAGACGATCCTTTGGTTTTATCCTGTGCAGTAAAGAGATATTTAAAAAATAAACTTGAATACAAGAGCATGGGAGAGGTATTGGAATATGTAAATTCTGATGATCGAGAATTAGCTGAGCAAATTAGAAAATATTACGGTAAAAAATTCTTTTGGGATGCACTATCTAATACAAAACCTCTAAGTGACTATCGTCGTAGATTAATTAATTTACTTGAAAACCGTATTAGTAAATGTACAGATCGTGATTGCGGTATATATTATAAATTACCGTGGTTCTACGATGAAGATATGATTTACGAAGATCTCAAGAAAAAATATAGTACAGAAAAACTAAAGACATTAGAATACAATAGAAGTAGTACTATTGCTATTCGATTGACTTATATCTGCCATAGTTTATCTACACAAAATAAACGAAAAATAAAATACTTTTGGTTTCACGATAGCAATAACAATCTTTATTCTATTAATGTTAATACCGACAACGAGCTATTAACAATGTTCGAAACTATAATCAATTCAACTAATGATCATATTTTTGAAACAAAACTAACTGAAGATCGCATTGACAAAATGCATTTTTACAAACTATTCTCATTTAAATTTTTAAAAGGTTAATATGCCAAATTTAGTACCTATGGTTATTGAGCAAGAAGCTCGAGGAGAACGCAGTTACGATATCTATAGTAGGCTGCTAAAGGATCGAATCGTTATGCTGGACACCGATGTTAACGAACATAGTGCTAGCCTTATCGTAGCTCAGCTACTCTTTTTAGAAAGTCAAGGAAATGATGACATACACTTCTTTATCAACAGTCCAGGCGGAGTCGTTACTGCGGGAATGGCAATATACGATACTATGCAGTTCATTAAACCCGATGTTAGCACCATTGTTATGGGCCAGGCTTGCAGTATGGGCAGTCTCCTTGCTACAGCAGGAGCTCCAGGCAAGCGAAAAATGCTCCCAAACGCAAGACACATGATTCACCAGCCCTCGGGAGGCGCCCGTGGGCAAGCTACAGACATGCAGATCCAAGTTGAAGAAATCTTAAAAATGAAGAAATCTTTGACAGAGATCTATGTCAAGCACAATTCCAAAGGGAAAACTTTTGCTCAATTTAGCGTGGATATGGAGCGTGATAAGTTTATGAGCGCACAAGAAGCCCTAGAATATGGGTTGATTGACGAAATTGTAGAAAAACGCCCATAAAGTGCGTAGTTAATTGGTAAAGATGCAACACTTAAATAATTAAAATTAGGAGAGTGTTGTGTCTAAAAAACCATTTAACTGGTCACTGTTAGATAAACAAAATTTGTATAGTATGCTATACAGATTAAAGCCTTCTGTTGTTGACAAGCGTCTAGCAGTTAGAGATTTACAAAAGCTATTACGCACTCATATTAAACAACATCTTCCTATTAGAGTAATAATGGAGGAAGATTCTACCCATGAAACGGGTGTTGTATATGTGGGAGGCATGTATTACGGGTATTATGACTTAGAAGATAAGACTCAAATACAGGTTAGCTTTAGCTACAAATCAAAAGAGTCAACAATAAAGTTATCGGATAGAAAATGGGACAGAATTTGTAGCCTATTTGCCGACACTGTTCTACACGAAGTTATACATTTAAGGCAATATCGAAGCCGAAATTTTAAAGAAATTCCCGGTTACCAAAGTACAGCCTACTATGCTCGAGATCGTAAAGAACAAGAATATTACGGACATCCCGACGAAATGGGTGCGTTCGCATTTAATATTGCCTGTGAATTAAATGAAAAATTTGAAGGCAATTTTGATCTAGCAAAAAAATATTTAGACAGCAATTTGGCTAAAAGATCCAAAAAAACATGCTGGCACAAGTTTCTCAAAGCGTTCGAATGGGATCATAAGCATCCCATAGTGCGCTCAATGAAAAAGAAAATTGCTCGAAATTTACCGTATGCTAGTATCGGTAAGCCATTTAAAACTACAGACTACTTGACATACTAATTGTATGATGCTACAATAAGGCATTAAACAACTAGGAATAAAAATGTCAGATCCGTGTCAATATGTCATTTCGGCACTTGAAACTCATAATAGCCGTTTGAACAAAGAACAAATTATTTTTGAGCAGGCAAAAGAAGAAAATAGCGAATTCTTTGAAGGATGCCGATTTGCGTTGGATCCTATGATTACTTTTGGACTTAAACAAATACCGGAGAAGAAAGATGAAGATGGCCCTGGCCTGGATTGGGATAGTTTTGCTCTCGTTATTACTGGCTTTATTAATCGCACAGTCACCGGCAACCTCGCTCGGACCACTGTTGACCAGATGATGGCTGCGTCCACTAAGGCACAGTGGAATGGTTGGTATCGTCGTATTCTAATCAAAGACTTACGCTGTGGTGTAAGTGAAAAGACCATTAACAAGGTCGTAGAAAAAGAATGGCCTGAATATGCAGTTCCTATTTTTAGTTGCCAGCTTGCTCATGATAGTGCTAATCATGAAGGTAAGGTTACAGGGAAGAAACTTATTGAGGTCAAACTCGATGGGGTTCGGGTTATCACTGTTGTTTATCCAGACGGGCGTGTTGATCAGTATAGCCGTAACGGTAAAGAGCTTGTAAACTTTCCTCACATTAAAGAACAGTTTGCACGAACTGTTACAGGCATCACCGAACCCGTAGTGTTTGACGGTGAAATTATGAGCTCTAGCTTCCAGGACCTTATGAAGCAAGTGCATCGTAAAAGTGATGTAGAAGCCAGCGACAGTGTATTACACTTATTTGACTTTCTAACACTAGAAGCATTTAATAGTGGTAGTTGGGATCGTAAGCAGGTTGATCGTAGTGAAAAGCTCAGAGCATGGAAAGATCTCTGGAAGGAAGAAACTCCTAATATCCTTATCCTGTCCAACGAGCTTGTTGATTTAGATACGGACAAAGGCAAACTTAGATTTGCCGAAATTAATCGTCAAGCTATTGCAGGCGGGTACGAAGGTATCATGATCAAAGATCCTAACGCCAAATATGAATGTAAGCGTAGTGTAGCTTGGCTTAAACTCAAGCCGTTTATCGAGGTTTCATTAACTGTTACCGCAGTTGAAGAAGGTACAGGCCGTAATGTAGGTAAACTTGGTGCTCTAGTATGTGAGGGTGTAGATGACGGAAAAACAATTCGTGTTAATGTGGGCAGTGGGTTTTCTGATAGTGCCCGTGATGATTTTTGGGTATCTCGCGAAGAAGTGGTTAGTAAAGTGGTTGAGGTCCGAGCCGATGCCATTACGCAGAATCAGGACGGTTCTTATTCTTTGCGTTTTCCACGGTTTCTCCGTTTCAGAGGCTTTAAAGATGGCGAAAAAATTTAACTTACGACGATCAATGAATAAAGACATTATCTACGGAGCCCTACTTGAGCTCAGTAGAAATCAACGAGTTTGGCATGAAAGTACTGTTAGCCCAGAATATAGTCACTTGACTGATGAAGGTAAAGAAGCTATTATACATGTTGTTGAAGACATGTTCCGTGGATTGCAAATTATTCACAATCAAGAAGTTAAAGAAGAAGCCAAGCGCCAAACATTAGAAAGTCTAAAGGCATGATCGATTTTACTAATCATATGAAAAGCCGAGAAGTTAAATCTATTCGACAAGGCGATCCAAAATTTATGCTAAATGACGGATTAGTTATGTATCCTAGGGCCATGATTCATATCCTGCCAGAATGCCCAGCTAATGCTCGACATCTCATTGAATGGGCAATCTCAGAAGGTTACCTTAAAACTGTAGCTCATGTCTACGGAAAAGAATTAACAATGGATAGTTTACGCTGATTAAATAATAGTACACACTAAGGAGAAACATTATGTACACAACAACTTATAGAACTGCTGGGGAGATTAATACCGCTATGGCCGGTGTTTATAAAAACATGGGTCTTGCCGTTTTAAATTCTATGCTTATTAGCTATCTTGTAAGCTCTAGCCCAGGAATGATGGCTTTGCTATTCGGAACTGCATTAAAATGGGTAGTAATCTTTGCGCCCCTTGTTGCAGTATTTGCCATTGGTTTTTTAATTGAAAAAGCAACTAAGACTCAGGCACATTTATTACTACACGGATTTGCCGCATTAATGGGCCTAAGCATGGCGACTATCTTTGTTGTCTATACACTTGGTAGTATTGTTAGTGCATTTATGAGTGCCGCAGTATTGTTTGGTGTTATGAGCGGGTATGGTTACTTTACCAAACGAGACCTGACCAGTATTGGACAATTTATGATTGTAGGATTGATCGCTATTATCATTGCCAGCATTATTAATATTTTTATCGGTAGCAGTCTAATGCAAATGGTTATTAGTGCCATTGCAGTAATTATTTTCTTAGGACTTACAGCTTACGATACACAGCAAATCCGAGAAATGGTCAGCTACGATACCGAAGGTAATGCTGAAGTTAGAGGCGCCCTAACATTATATCTCGATTTTATTAATCTGTTTATTAACCTGCTACAACTCTTTGGAATGAAGAAAGAATGAGAAATCACTACTGGACATGTAGTAAATTTGCCGATTGGCTTCGTGGCACTACTAAAGGTGGTGCCAAGACTAGCGAAGGGTGGGACGAATGGGAAAAGCGGGCTAAATCTGCTTATCCTATTCGTTGGTGGCTTGCAGAGGAAGGTCTAGACTACCTTCAAACAATCTTTTATTTTATTCCAGATAAACTTTATTCGGCAAAGTATTATATCAATAATCGTTGGGTTACCAAAACTCATTGTCTTACTGCTAGTCCTCGCGACATTAAGCCCGGCCAATGGCAGGATGTTGGTAACAGGTTTCTTCCCTGCCTCTTTAACGAACTACAGGACTTTGTTGAAGTAGAATTGGCCTGGTGGCATATCGCCTGGGCGGAAAAGGACGAGAAATCCAAGTATAACGCACCATTCTGGGCTACAGGCTGGTTCCGTTGGCGTACTTGGCGTTGCCCGCAAGCCGGGCTTGATAATCTCAAATGGCAAAGCGATCTTCGTCATACTGTCGACGACGGCTGGGAAGAAGGTGATCCAAATGTTGGCACACCTACTCCTCAGGCAGAACGAGCACTAGAAATCCTTGCGCTCTACAAATGGTGGACTGAAGTTTATCGTAATCGTCCCGATCCTCATGATGTATCAGGTTGGAGTGAGTATTGTGAACGCAAGCGCCTAGAGGGCGGCAGTTTCATCGGAGAGGCTAAAGATCCCGAACTTCGTGCTTTTGGTAATGCGGCTCTTAAAAAGACTCACGAAATTGAAGAAGCCTACGAAGCAGAGGACGAAGCCATGCTTATCCGCCTTATCAAAATTCGTAGAAGCCTTTGGACATAAAGTTGTCAACGAAACTTGTAGCTAAGGCGTTATATATATACGCAGGTAGAAATCTGTGTATAACCTAAAAAGGAAATATTATGAAATTAGTTGCAACTCTTATTGCCGCAATGTTTGCTACAGTTGCAGTAGCTCAAACTGCCGCACCAGCAAAGAAAGAAGAAGCTAAGCCAGCCGCTTCGGCACCAGCAAAGAAAGAAGAAGCTAAGCCAGCAGCCAAACCTGCTGATAAAAAGGCCGAGCCCACTAAAAGCGAGCCTGCTAAGAAGTAAAGTAACTAGAGTTGTCGTTTTAACACTAGAGGATACTGAAGTTGAAATCGAATTTGATGAGTCAATTCACAGAAGCTACGGTCGTCCAAAAGTTCAAGATGAAGACGCAGATGAAGATGATCTGCCAGAGTATATAAGATGGCGATTATTCTTAGCAAGACAACTAGCTTTACTCAAGTATAGAGAAGCCCATGGTTAAAGCCTTGGGCTTTTCTACTAAATATAAATTGTTGGAGCAAATTATGAAAAAACTACTGTTAGTATTGGCTCTGTTCGTTGCTGTTCCAGCAATAGCGCAACATCACGGACATAGAAATTTTCACCATCACTATAAGCACCACGGGCACAACAACCATTGGATAGCTCCGCTAATTGTTGGAGGTGTGGTTACTTATGCCCTAACAAGACCAAATCAACAACCTGTTATTGTTGAACAGCCTGTGTATGTTCAACGAGAAGCCGTATGTACCGCTTGGAAAGAAATACAACAAGCAGACGGATCTGTTGTTCGTGAAAGAACATGTACACAATAAATTCCAAGGAGAATATAATGAAATTACTTGCCGCATTAATTTTGGGTTTAAGCCTTAGTGTTGCCCAAGCTGAGCCAGCTAAAAAACCAGAAGGCGAAACCAAAGATGTAAAAGTTGGTAACAAGACTGTAGAAGCCCGTGTACCAAAATCAGCAAAAATTGACTGCAAAGATAAGGCTAATGCAGATAAAACTGAGTGCAAAAAGCAATCTAAAGAGATGCCAAAAATTGAAAAACCAGTTGAAACTGCACCAGCTGACGCCAAAAAGAAGTAATTTGGACAAAT
>JACCED010064265.1_pt1 | contig 37710 bp, 43 predicted proteins | sample 7455021 | NCBI WGS metagenome assembly JACCED01 (sample SAMN15323456, study PRJNA562643) | freshwater metagenome | isolation source: river surface water | place: USA:Blue River Watershed | collected 2017-08-19
CCTGACATGAACCCCACACCGGCAACCGTTTGCCGGTGTGGCAGGTCAGGAGCAAATCATGTCAAGCGTTGCAGTATCCACGCAGGTCACCTTCGGTCTGCCGGAGTTTCCACTCACCCTGGAGCGGGATCCCCCGTCCCCCGTCCGAATTCGGGAATGGGTGGCCGAGTTGTTCGAACAAAACCACCTCAGCCTGGCCATTGCCCTGGCCGAGGCCGGTTTGGCCTTGTACCCCGACAGTGAAGACGTGCTTGTCATTGCCGCTTTGGTGGCCGAGGTCCAGCAAGATTGGGCCCATTCCCGTGAGCTGCTGGAACACCTGATCAAAGTCCAGTCGGGCAACACGCCCGCAGAAGTCTGGCATCACCTTGCGCGCGTTCTGCGATGCCAGGGTCAAAATTCGCAAGCGCTTGCGGTGGCTCGCCAAGCCTTGCGGCAGCACCCGTCCTCCGACGATTTACAACGGCTGGCCCACGAGCTGCTCGAAGCCTATCCCGAACTCTCGCCCTCCGACAGGGCCTGCGCCTGACGGTTTGTCGTCACTTCCAACGATCGGGTAATTAAATTTCTGGCACGACTTGTGCTTAACTAGGTCATCAAAACAGGGCGGCGGCAAGATATTTCCGCCACACCGCCCAACAGATTTCAACCAGGAGTCACTCCATGTCAGTCATCAACACCAACATCAAGTCTCTGATTTCCCAGAACGCCTTGACACGCAATGCGCGGGATGTCGCCAACTCTATGCAGCAGTTGTCCACCGGCAAGCGGATCAATTCTGCCGCTGACGATGCAGCCGGTTTGGCCATCAGCAACAAGATGACTTCTCAGATCCGTGGCTTGAACCAGGCGATCCGCAACGCCAACGATGGCATTTCGATGCTCCAGACCGCTGAAGGTGCGACCCAGGAGATCACCAACATGCTCCAGCGCATGCGCGAATTGGCGATTCAAGCGTCCAACGACACCTACAGCGCCGACGACCGGGCTGCTCTGGACACTGAAATCGTGGAGCTGGAGGCTGAAATTACCCGAATTGCCAAAAATACAAAGTGGAACAACATGTCCATTTTGGACAATCCTGCTCAAAAAGTGTTGCAAGTGGGCATCGCCAGCGACGACGACTCGACCATCGAAGTGGCCTTTGTCGATTTGACGGGTGCAGGGCTGAACATTGTTGGCCTGGATGTGAAGACCCATGCCGCAGCTCAGACATCTTTGGACAAAATTGACACCGCCATCGGCGACGTGGACGCCTTCCGTGCCGACATGGGCGCGAAAATCAACCGCCTGAACTTTGCTTCGGACAACCTGGCGAACATCTCCATCAACACCTCGGCATCACGCAGCCGCATCGAAGACGCCGACTTTGCCAAGGCCAGCAGCGAATTGGCCCGCACCCAGATCATTCAGCAAGCTGCCACGGCTGTGCTGTCGCAGGCCAACACCAACCAGCAATCGGTGCTGAAACTGCTGCAAGGTTAAGCGGCATTTTTGAACCATGCCTTGAGCTGGCGTAGCCCTGTGGTTGAATGTGGGCTGACCCTGAGCCGATGACCCTGATTGAATCCCTCGGTCTTGACCTGTTCTTGAGCCGTATGCCATGCGACCTTCCATCCAAATTGCACCAGAACCTGCCCTGAGCCAGGGGCCAGAGCGCGGGCCTGACTGCTGGAAGTGCCAATTTTTGAAAATCACTTACCTGCGCGAGACCCCTTACAGTTGCGCTTTCATGGGCTTCAGGTCCCAGTGGTTGCCCTCTCTGGAGGTCCTCAGAGCAGATGGCGACTTCTGCAGAGGCTTCCAACCCAAAAGCCCTAAGCCATGAACCCGGGTCATCCAAAGTCTCCCTTAATTTGGCATTCGGATCCTTTGTTGGGTTCGCGCACCCGAAAAAACGGTTTCGCGCAAACGCCTTGGGACAAAGCCCCCCATAAAAAACAAGACGCTTGGCGCTCTGATGCCGAGATCGCGACAGCCCCACCCCCAAAGTCTGAGCTGCCACCAGAGGCTGACACCTCAGCACCACTGGCGCCTGCCGACGGCAAAGATTCTCCGCTTGGGCAAGAGGCCTCCGGTGCGCAGACCCCAGGGGAACGATCAGAAGTTGCCGCCGCCGAGCCGGCTGCAGGCACCGAGACCGCGTCGGGTGCCGATGCCATCGTGACCGTTTCGACGGCACACATTGAGCACCAAGTGCGGGTGGGACGCCAGCAAGGTTATGTCCAAGGGCTGAAGGACGGCATGGCGAAAACCTTGCTGGAATTGCAAGCCGATCGGCAAGCTGAAAAAGATTTGATTTTGCAGGTCTCCCAAGAGTTGGGCGCGCTGCAAAAAGACCCTTTCAGGCTGTTTCAGCCGCTCAGGAAATTGTCCCTGCACATTGCCGAGCAGTTGGTGCGGGGAGAGCTTGCGCTCTCAGGCCAGGTGGTAGACCGTTTGGTCAAAGCCTGCTTGGCCGAAATCACCTTGGAGGACGAAGCGGTGATGGTTTATGCCCATCCGCAAGACCTGGACAGGGTGCGGCCTTTGCTCGAGGCGTCGGGTGCTCCCCTGAAATTGGTGGCGGACCCCCAGCTTTTGCAAGGCAGTGTTCGCGTGCGATCAAACGACACGGTCATCGAGGACTTGATCCAAAACCGGCTTGAAAGCTTGGCCCGCAAACTCATGGATGAGTCCGACGATTGGATTCGCAATACCTCCAGTTTGGCTGGACTCCGGGTGGAAACTGTCGAGCCAGCCGCCGAGGAGTCACCCATGGCCAAGTCGAAGTTTGATGTGGTGGATGTCGAAGACAAAACCGTCGACATTCAAAATGATCCACCCGAACCGACAAGCCCAGAGGTTTAAGGCCTCTGGCGCTCAGTTCTTATAGGCTTGCATCAGACCTTCGAAGCTGCCCTTGAGACTTTCACGCATGCTGGTGCTTTGACCCACGATGTTTTCCATGACGCTGAACTGGTTCATGTAACGGGTCATCAACTTTTCCATGCGCTCTTCCAGCACAGCAAGATCATCTTTGTACTTGGCAATTTGAGCGGTCGCGCTGCGGGTGTTGCTGTCGATCAGACCGGTCGACATGAGCATTTTGTCAATGCTGTTGACCGCGTTGCCAGCCAGTCCTGCCGGCAATGGACTGAAGGGACTTTTGTTGTTGGTCCCCGCACTGAACATGGTGGAAACTTCTGTGAAGTTGTTCATCAAGGCCGACTCGAGTTTGCCTTCGTCAAGTGCCAGTTTTCCAAATCGGTCAAAACTCACACCCACGTCCCGGGCGGCTTTGATCGTCGTTCCGGGGGTCGAGGATGTGTTGGAAATCAGTGCGCGAACTTGCGATCGGACCGATTGCAAAAGACTTTCACCGGCCAAGGCGCCGCCGAATTCCTCGACTTCGCTGGATTTGTCGCCCAAAATTTTCAAGGTCTCTTCAAAATCGTTGTACGCCTTCACCAGGCCTTTGATGTTGTCCTTGATGCCAGCGGTATCGCGGTTGAGATCGAGCCGTGCCGCTCCGGTGGTGTTGGCAAACAGGTCCAGGGTGACGCCATCGATGACGTCGGTGACGGTGTTGGTGCTGCGGGTCACCTCCAGGCCATTGACCATGAGGCGTGCATTGGCCGCAGTTTGAAGCGGTGTTGAGCCGAAGTCGACGTCTGCCACCGCCACTGGGGTTCCTGGGCTGGCGACCGTGCCGTCATCGCTGGTCATGCTGAAAGTTTGACTGGCCCCGGTTTCACCCGATAAGACCACCCTGAATCCAGTGCCGGTGTTGACCAGTTGCGCCGTGACACCCAGTTTGGCGTCATTGATGGCACTGACCATGCCTGCAGGGGTGGCGGTGGTCACCGGGATCGAGCCTTTGTCAATGCCGCCCACCGTCAAGCGCAATGAAAAGGGGTTGGCGCCTGGATGGGGTTTGTTGGTGTTGAGCGGTGTGTCACGTGCCACAAAAGTGCCGCTCACGCTGCGTTGGGCGCGTGCTGTTTGCAACACCTCGATGCTGTAGCTGCCAGAGGCTGCCGCGCTGCTGGTGGTGACGCCAAAGGCCGTGGCTTGGCTGTTGCTGGGCTTGATGGAAGTGAAATCGCTGGCATCGTTGAGTTTGCCAAATGCGGTTTTGAGCTCAGACAAAGCGAATTTGATGGCCCCATGACCCGTGATTTTTGCCTCTGTTTGAGCGATCTTGGCATCGATGCGCTCTTTGCGTGGGGTTTTCTCGGCATCCACCAGACTTTGCGCCAAGGTTTTGACGTCGATTCCGGAACCTGCGCCGAGTGTGTTGACAATGCTGCTGGTGGCCATGGGGTGTGTAAGTTAGAGCTTGCAGTTCACAAAGCGAGTATCGAGAGATGAGGCCTTTGCTGAAGTCAATAGGGGCTTGTTAACCCCGGATATAGTCAAACAAAGACAGGCCAGAAATTTTCGAGAAGCTGCCCATGGCGGCCTCCATGGCCATCATCTCTTTGTTCATGCGGGTCACGGCTTTGGCGTAGTCCAGGTCTTCGATTTCGGACAGGGTAGACATCAGGCGCAGAGCGTTTTCTTCCAAAACATCCATCTGGGCCTGAACCACTTTTTGGTCAGAGCCGTTTTGGGCTTGGGTCAGGGTGACGTTGTTGTGCATCTGGCTGACATCGTTGATGCCCTGTCGGATCTTGCTGGTGTTGTTGTCTTTCACGCCTATGATCATTTGATCCAAGGCATCGAAAAAACCAACGGCCTGTGTTTGGCCTTCTCGCACCACGCGGCTGAAGACATCGGTGCCGGCTCGCGTGAACTGGACCGAGCGCTCAACCCCCGCAGGAATGCGTGTTTGGGTCTGGTCGCCTTGGTAAATCACTTTGCCCGAGACATCTTCAGCAAATGCGGGGGTGTTGACGCGCGTGCCTGAAAACAAGTAATTGCCGCTGTCGTCGCGGGTGTTGCCCAAACTGAGCAACTGGTTGCGCATGGCTTGCATCTCGACGGCGATCGCTTTGCGGTCGTCAGAACCGAGGGTGTCGTTGGCGGCTTGAATGCCCAATTCTTTCAAACGGATGAGCAGGTCGCTGGAGGAATCAAGTGCCACTTCTTCCACGCGATAGCGTCGGAGCGCAGTTTCGAGGGTGCGCGAATGGCTGTCTTGACGTTGCACTTCACCCTTGAGACGTTGAATGGCAGCGGCTTGATCGGGGGCGTCGCTGGGCTTGAGAATCTGCTTGGACTCTGCCATTTGTGCCTGGGTGGTGGCCAGTTTGTTTTGGATCGCACTCATCCGATCGGTGGCGCGGTCAAACAAGAATGAGGTGGAGATTTTCATGAGACCGTCCCTCAGCGGATTTGCAGGATGCTGTCAAACAGCGCCATGGCTGTTTGCATGACTTTGGCGTTGGCTTGGTAGGCCTGTTGAAAACGCACCAGCGCAGAGGCTTCTTCGTCCAGGCTGACGCCACTGATGGTGTCGCGTGATTCCTGAGCCTGCTTGTAAACCACTTCGAGCGCTTGTTCGGAAATGGCGGCTTGCCTGGCCACGTTACCAACCTGGTTGACGCGTTCGATGTAGGCCTCGGTGATGGTCAGGCCGCCGGGCATCAAGCGCTCGTTTTCCAGGGCCACCATGGCCAGCATGGTCTCGTTGTTGCCGATGCCATCGCGGTTGCCGTCGATGGTGAATTCGTCACCTTGTTTGGGCGCGGTGGAAAACTCCAGCTTCAGGCCCCGGTAACTCAGGCTGGGTGTGGACGACAGGGGGTCGGGCACCAGGGTTCGCTCGGCCAAAACCGACTGGGTGCGGGTGTCGATGATGCGGTACTGGGTGTTGCTGGTGAAGTTCACCTTGAGCTGCGAGGCCCGCAGGGCTTGCTTCATGTCGCCCGCAATGTCGGTGAACTGGGCCTGCACATTGACGCTGCTGCTGGCGGCGTTGGCAGGGATGGCAGTGTCGGTGACAAAAATGAGAAGGTCGTCGGGCGTCGCCCCTGCGATGCTGAGGGTGGCGTCAAAGCCCAAACGCTTCAAGTCTGCGGGAGTGCCATTCGGGCCCAGTCCCAGCCGAATGTCCTGGGTGGTGTTGCCAGAGGGCCGGCTGAGCACCAGTTTGCCGTCTTGGGCCGAAGCGGTGATGCGGCTGTCCACCGGGTCGTTCGCGGTGGCGGTGTTGAGCCAGCTGACAACCGAAGCCAAAGTCAGTGGCAGTGGTCCGCTCAGTCCAGGCAAGTTTTGCCCATTCAACTGAAAGGTGTCGGCGGCGATCGGGGCAGCGGATCCGACGAAGGTGTTGCCCGTCAGCTTGGCGGCCACAGCCAAGGGAGCCTGGACCTCGCCTGTGGTGGCGTTGAACTGCTGCATCAGGCTGACGCTGGCTTTGGCACCCATGAAGATGTCCATGCCCAGATAGCTGGCCGGCGCTGTGCTGTTGAGGGTTTGGGCGCTGTAAGTGGCACCGACCTCCATGCCATTGCTGGTTTTGAGCATCAGGCCTTGTTGGGTGCCGTTCAGGGGGCTGCCGATCAGGTGGCGGCCATCGCGGGTCAGCACCTGCAGGGTTTGACCTGTCCCGGGTGCTTGCAAGGTCAGCGCCAGGTTTTGTGTGCCGATCGGGATCAGCCCCAAACTGGTGAAGCCTTGGCTGGACTCAATGGCCAGGTTGGTCAGGCTGGCAATTTGCGGGGCTTTGGCCAGCGCGAGGTCGCCGCGCAGCTGTGTGGGGCCCTGAAACTGTGGTGTTGTGTAAGCCACACGGGCTTGTGCAGTGCCGCTGTTGAGCGGGTTGTCAATCACCCTGAACTGGCCCGCAGCGGCGACCCGGTTGGCATCTTGAACCAAGAGGTTCATGCCCGAGGCCTTGCCTGTTTTGTCTGTGGCAAAGCCAAACAGGTCACCGCCCAGCAGGCCCTCGGCATCGACGCCATCGCGGTGAACCTGGTTGACTTCGCGGACCATGGCGGCAGCCAGGTTGTCCAGCGAGTCGCTCGCCGGGGTGAGCACCTGCTCACGAAAGCTCATCACCCCGCCAATCTTGCCGCTGGTGATGCCGGACATGGTTTCGGGCTTGCCGTAGGCATCGATGACAAATTCGAGCTTGCCGGTTTCGATGTTCGATTGTTGGACGCTGATGGCGCGCGAGGTGGTTTGGTTGACCAGGATGCCCTGGTCCAATGTGTCGCCCACACTGACGATGACGGCACCATTGGTCTCAAAGCGTGTTTTGATGGCGACCAGTCCGGACAACTCTCGCAGCAGCAAGTCGCGCTGGTCCAGCAGCTCGGAGGGCTGGTTGGATTCCGAGCTGTGCTTGGCCAGTTGTTTGTTCATTTGGGCCAACTGCGCCGTCAGCGCATTGATTTGGCCCAAGTCGGTGTCCACCGATTGGCGGGTTTCTTTGTCCAGCAGATCGAACTGACCGGCCAGTTGGCGGAAGCGGGCGGCCAGGCCATCGGCATCGCGCAAAAAGATGCTGCGCGAGACGACCGAAGCCGGGTCGGTGGCCAGGTCGCGGGCCGATTCAAAGAACAGGTTCATCGCCGTGGTCAGGCCGATGCTTTCATCGCCCATGACGTCAATCAGCCGGTTGACGTAGGACAGCAGGGGTTTTTGGCTTTGCAGGTCGCTGTTGCTGTTGCGCAGGTTCGATTCGACAAAGGCGTCGTACTGGCGTTGCACCGCATCAAAGCGGGTGCCGGTGCCCAAATAGCTGTTGCCGATTTGGCGTGGCTGGTTGGCGCTGAGGGAGACGTCTTGGCGGGTGTAGCCCTCGGTGTTCACGTTGGCGATGTTGTTGGACACCGTGGCCAGCGCCCGCTGGTAGGCGGTGACACCCGAGCTGCCAATGCTGAGCAGGTCACTCATGGCCGACCTTTCAGCTTGAAGCCGTCGTGGCGTTCAATTTGGTAAGCCTCAATGGCCGCGGGTTTGAGCGACATCGGGTCGCGGGTCGGTTTGAGCGGCAAATGTGGCGCCGATGCAGGCTGGCGCATCTGCAGGGCGTCTTGCGTGCTGAGGGCTTGGGCTTGGTGCATCTGGCGCTCAAGCATGTCGGCCAGCCCCATGCCGCCCCGTTTGGCCATGCTGAGGGACACTTCCTTGTCCATCAGGTCTTGGTACATCTCCATATTGCCGCTGTCAACCAAATCGCTTTTTTCGATCGATTCGCGCATGGTCTTCATCATTTGCTGGATGAAATACGCTTCGAACTGCTCGGCCGTTTTGCGGATGGCTTGGCGGGGGTCGCGCGCGGCATCACCCTTCAATTGCGTGAGCGCATTGAAGTCCAGATAGGTGCTGGAGGTGATGTCGTTCATGGGTTCAGCCCGCGTTCACTCAAATGATGATCAGCTCGGCCCGCAGGCTGCCAGTGCTTTTGAGCGCTTCAAGAATGGCGATCAGTGCCGAGGGCGTCGCCCCGACCTGGTTGACCGCATCGACCACTTGGCGCAAGTCCACACCGGGCTGGAACAGGAACATTGGGTTCTTGGGCTCGTTCACGGTGATGTTGGCGTTTTGGACGGCAGCGGTCTGGCCCTGGCCCAGAGGGTTGGGTTGCGACACCTCGTTGGTGGCGGCAATGGCCACCGAAATGGTCCCGTGCGCAACGGCTGCGGCCGTCACTCGGACATTGCGGCTGATGACTACGGTGCCGGTGCGTGAATTGACCACCACGCGGGCAGGGGGCTCGCCCGGCACGACATCGAGGTTTTCGACCATGCTCATGAAGGCCACACGCTGCGACATGTCGGTTGGGGCGCGGATGGCCAGCGACATGCCGTCGATGGCGCGTGCGGTTCTTTCGCCAAAGGTCTTGTTGACGGCAGTGACAATGGCATTGGTGGTGGTGAAGTCGGCTTCACGCACGTTCATGACCACGTACTCCGAGGTTTCAAAGGGGTTGTCGACCACGCGCTCGACCGTGCCACCATTGGGAATGCGCCCGGATGTGGGCACGCCAATGCTGACTTTGGAGCCTGCGGCGCTGGTTTCGACATCGGTGGTGTTGAGGGCGCCTTGGGCCAGGCCATAGATCTCACCGTCCACGCCACGCAGGCTGGTCAAAAGCAGGTTGCCGCCGCGCAAGCTGGTGGCACGGCCAATGGCCGAAACGTTGATGTCGATCTTTTGTCCGGGTTTGGCAAAGCCAGGCAGTTCGGCGGTGATCATCACGGCCGCAGAGTTGCGGATGTCGAATCGGCCGCTGGCCGCGCCTTGTTCAAAGTCTGACAAGGGGCCGTCGATGTTGACGCCCAGTCGGCTGAGCATGGAGCGCATGCTTTGGGTGGTGAACGAGACAGCGGCACCGTCGCCCGTGCCTTGCAGACCGACGACCAGACCGTAGCCAATGAGTTGGTTGCTGCGGCCGGCGGCGACAGAGGCCAGGTCTTTGACGCGGTCAGCCCAGGCGGAGCCGCTCAGTCCCAACAACAAACACAGGGTCAAGAGGATGGATTTCATGGCGTGTAGAGGCTATTCAGAAAGGCCAGAGTTTCATGAGGGCACTGGTGCCCCAGCCCGCTTTGGAGGCGTTGGCCATGTCGCCCGTGCCACGGTAAGAAATTTGGGCATTGGCCAGTCGGCGTGACTGCACCGTGTTGTTGGGCGAGACGTCGTTGGGCCGCAAAATGCCACTGACCTGGATGATCTCGGCGCCCTCGGTGAGTGCCAGTTGTTTTTCGCCGCGCACCATCAGGTTGCCGTTGGAGAGCACTTCGACCACCGTGACCGACAAGGCGCCTGTCAAAGAGGCGCGCTGATCGGCTTCGCCGGAGCCTGTGCTTTCAATGGTGGCACTGTTGAGGTTGACGCCATTGAGCACGCCACCCAGGGTGGTGCCCATGACGCGGGTGGGCAAGGACAGGTTCTGGACACGCGAGGTCAAGCCGCTGGGGATGACGTCGTTGGACGACTCGCGCGTGATGGTGCCGCTTTGGCGGCGACCTGCCTGGGTCGATTCGTTGAGCAGCACGGTGATCAAATCACCCACTTTGTAGTTGCGGCTGCGGCCAAAGAAGTTGTCGCTTTGACGGCCAATGTAGATGGCGCCTGTGGCGACGCGGGGTTTTTCGATTTCGACCGGCAAAACCGGGGCGAATTCGGGCGAGTGTTTGAGCGGCGCCGGCGCTGTGGCACAGCCCGATAAGCCGAGCGCCACCACAAGGGTGAGCAGGGCGGTGGTGATGAAAGGGCGTGCAGTCTTCATGGGGCTCACATGTTGTTGTTCAGGAAGCGCAGCATGCCGTCAACAGCCGAGATGGCTTTGGAGTTGATTTCGTAGGCACGTTGGGTCTCGATCATGTTGACCATCTCTTCGACCACATTGACGTTGGAGGCTTCCAGCGCGCCTTGCATCAGTTGTCCTGCGCCTTCCAGGCCAGGCTGACCCACCACTGGGGCACCGCTGGAAGCGGTTTGTCGCAGCAGGTTCTGGCCAATGGATTGCAGACCTGCAGGGTTGGGGAACCGTGCAATCTGAATTTGGCCAATCACTTCGGCACCACCCCCGGCAGCGGTTTCGACCGAGACGGTGCCGTCTTGTCCAATCGAAACGCTGGCCACGTTGGGCGGGATGGTGATGGCCGGTTGCAGCAAAGAGCCGTTGGCGGTGACCAGCTGGCCCGTGGCCGAGAGTTTGAAGCTGCCATCGCGGGTGTAGGCGATGGTGCCGTCGGTTTGGGTGATCTGGAAAAAGCCCGCGCCTTGGACCGCCATGTCCAGGGCATTTTTGGTGCTGACCATGCTGCCCTGGGTGTGGGTTTTTTCGGTGGAGACGATGCGCACACCGGTGCCCAGCATCAGACCGGTGGGCACTTGGGTTTCGGCCCCTGCCTGCGAGCCGGGTTGGCGCAGGTTCTGGTAGAGCATGTCTTCGAAGCTGGCACGGTCACGCTTGAAACCGGTGGTGTTGACGTTGGCGAGGTTGTTGGAGATGACCGACATGCGCGTTTGCTGCGCGTCCAGGCCGGTCTTGGCAATCCACATTGAGGCATCCATGAGGGGCTCCTGTCAGGTTTAAGCGGGTTTCATCATGGAAGAGCCTGACTCGTCGAGCGTCTTGCTTTCCTTGATGATCTTGATTTGGGTTTCGAAACTGCGCGATTGGTCGATCAAGCGGGTCATGGCCTCGATGGCGCTGACGTTGCTGCCTTCCAGAGCCTGCGGTATGACCTTGGGCAATACCGCCGTGACTTCGATGTCTGTGCCATTGGGTTTGTCCGTGACCTTGAACAAGCCGTCTTCGCGGCGTGAGAGGCTGACGCCGGTGGCATCGCGCAAGCGCAAGCGGTCAATCAGCACATCGGCGGCTTGCCCTTCCTGAGCTGGATCACGGGCAAAAACACTGCCATCGGGTGTGATGGTCACCATCAAGCCCGGGGGAATGGTGATGGGGCCCCCATCGCCCTGGACCAGGTGGCCCGAGCCCGTTTCGAGTTGTCCCTGGATGTTGACGCGCAAGTCGCCCCGTCGGGTAAAAGCCAGATCGCCATTGGGGGCCTGTACCGTCAACAGGGCGGCATCGGCCATGGCAATATCCAACGGGCGTCCTGTGGCCATGACGGCACCCGGTGTCATGCGAATCAGGTCACGGGAAATCGTTTGGGCTTGAAAGCGGGAGTCAAAACCCGGGCCATCGACCTTGACCGATTTCAGGGCCACGTCGTAGCTGCTTTTGAAACCCACCGTGGACACGTTGGCCAGGTCGTTGACCAGCACCTGGCGCACCGTGGCCTGCTCTTTGATGGTGGCGTTCGAGGTGAAGACAAGGCGGTCCATGGGCAGGGTCTCAGGTGTTCAGTCGTTGAAAAATCAGCGCATCAAGAACGGATGTTGATGATGGCGCTCGTCATGGTGGAGCTGGTCTCGATCGCTTTGGCGTTGGCCTGGAAGTTACGCTGAGCGGTGATCAGGTCCACCAGTTCTTGCGTCAAGTCCACGTTGGCACGCTCGGTGGCACCGGCACGGATCGAACCGAAACCGGCAGAACCGGCTTCACCGATCTTGGCTACACCCGATGTGGCAGAGGCCAGGTAACTGGCATCACCCACCTGACGCAAGCCGGAGGGGCTGGAGAAGTTGGCCAGCACGATCTTGCCGAGTGACACCTGAGAGCCGTTGGAGTAGGTGGCGTTGACGAGACCGTCCACGCCAATGTTCAGGCCCATCAATTCGCCTTCGGGGGCACCGTCTTGCGACTGCGACAACACGGCGAATGCGCTGGAGTATTGGGTGGACTTGGTGAAGTCAATCGACATGGTCAGGGCACCCTTACCGCCCGCAAGGAAGGCGGTTTCGAAGGGCATGCCGGTCAGGGGCGAGATGGGTTTACCGGTCAGGTCAAAGCTCAGTTCGCCGCGGTCCAGGTACACAGGCCACCACTCGGTTTGTGTGGACAGCCCCGTGGCGTCCTCGGTCTGCACACCATTCTTGACAAACTGCAAAGCCCCGTTTTCGGTGAATTGGGTCAGTTTTTTCCACTCGCTGGTGGAGCCGAATTGCATTTCGGTGTTGGCCAGGCCCCAATCGGCAGAGCCAGTGACCTGGATGGCGGAGTTTTCGCCTGCAGTGCCGGTGGTGAAGATAAATTGTTTTGATTTGGGGTCGAAAGCCACAGAGACACCCGAGACTTTGCGGCCAGTGGCGGGGTCGGTTTTGGCGTTGATGCTGTCCTGCAGGGCCTTGGCGAAGCTGTCGATGTTGGTGTAAGTGGTGGGGAAGGGCAGTTCGACCTTGAAGGCATAACCATCGACAGACACAAAGAAGTCTTTGTTGGACGATGAGGTGCTGATGCTCTTGGTGGTGTTGATCGTCATGGCCTCGCCGCGCAAGACTGCAGGTTCGCTGGGTTTGCCACGCAGAGCGTCGTTGGGCGAGGCATCAACTTTGAGGCCCGTGCCCGTCAAACCCATCACCCGGATGGCGTTGGCGTCTGTCGTGGTGACCTCAATGCTGGACCCGTCACCTGTGGTGCCCGAGGCGATGGAGAACCTGGTGGTGTCCGGGTCAAAAGCAACGGTGATGCCATAGCGTGCGTTTTTGCGGAATTCGTTCACGTCGGCGGTGGCCGTGTTGTCCGGGGTGTCGGCCAGTGATCCGAGCACGTTGTTGATGGCAATTTCAACGTTACGGGCCAGCACTTCGGGGTCCTGGTCGCCGGCTTTCATGGTGTAGGTGATGGTTTGCGCGGTTGCTGCGGCATCCACTTTGATGCTGAAACTCAAGGTGCCGCTTGTGGCGTTGACCAATGCCCCATTGGCAAAACCGGCTGCTGTCAATGCACCGCCAATGGCCGTGGCTGGCGAGGATCGGCGAATGTCTGTGAGTTGGTCCAGCGAATACATTTCGGTGGTGCCGGAGCTGGGGACCACGCGGGGGTCGCTCTTGGGCAGCACATCGCCGTACTTGTTGACAAACAGCGCGCCACCCACTTTGTCGGTGGCTTGTTGCAAAGCGGGTTTGACCTGGGTGTCACCCACAAAAAAGTAGGTTTGCCACTTGGAGCTGGGGGGCGTTTGGTCCTGGCTGGCGTTCTGGGTTTTGGCGTAATACACCGTGGCCAGGTAGCCGTTACCGCCGCTGTCGTACACCGTCAGGGCCGTGCTTTTGTTGTAGGTGCTGGGGTTGCTGCGGTCAAAGTCGGCCGTGATCACGGCCGAGTCGGCGGGCAGGTTCAGGCCCAGCTGAATTTGGGTGGTTTCGACCGCCTCACCAGACGTTTTGGGAGGAATGGTCAGGGCGTTCAGGTCGGTCAAGTCGGCTTTGCCGGACGAGTCGACCGATGCGGCCATCAGACGTTGCCCGGTGGAGTTGACCACGTTGTTTTGGTCGTTCAAGGTGAACGAGCCGTTGCGGGTGTAAATGTCTTGCAAGCCGTCGGGCGTTTTGAGCGGGAAAAAGCCGTCACCGGTGATGGCCAGGTCCAGCGAGTTGCCCGAGGTGGAGATGTTGCCCTGGCTGAATTCCTGGCTCACCTGCTTGAGCGAAACGCCCTGACCGATGTTGCTGGAGGATTTTTGCAGAGGTGATGTCGAGAAAATGTCACCAAAGTCAGCCCGCGAGCGCTTGAAGCCCGAGGTGCCCACGTTGGCGATGTTGTTGGACGTGACGGCCAGCTGGGCGGTGGCTGAGTTCAATCCGGTGAGCGAGGTATAGAACGACATGCTGGAAGGCTCCTGTGATGCGTTGTGTCAGATGAAAAAAGAGGTAAGGGGTGACGACGGGTGCGAGGGGCGGGGGTCAGATGCCGACCCGCTTGATGTCGGTGAGCAGCACGGTCTTGCCGCCATCGACTTCGACGCTCACGCTGCCATCGGCCGGGTTGGTGGCGATGGCGCGCACGGTGGACAAGGTGTTGACGGGAACGTTGCTGGTTTTGCCATTGACCACGGCGGTGGCGCTCAGGCGGTACAAACCCGCTGGGGCCGGCTTGTTGGCCGCGTCTTTGCCATCCCAGGTAATGGGCATGGCGCCGGGCAATTGGGGGCCGGAGATCAGCTCTTGCACCAATCGGCCTTGGCTGTCGACGACATTGACCTGCACACCGCTGGCGCCCTCAGGCAAGTCGATGCTGCCGGAAATGTTGCCGCCGGTGCTCAGCAAAGTGGGAGTGTCGGTGACCGCCACTTTTTTGCCAATCAGCGAGGCGCTGTTGAGCATGCGTTCGCCGGACATGGAGGTGACAAACTTGTCGAGCGAGTCTTGCATATTGGTCAGCGCTTCGAGCTGAGAGAACTGCGCCAGCTGGGCCACAAAGGCTTCGTTTTTGACAGGGTCCAACGGGTTCTGGTTTTGCAATTGGGCAGTGAACAAGGTCAGGAAGTCCTGCTTGCCCATTTCTTCGCTGCTTTTCTTCGGCGCGTTCTTGAGGTCTTCGTACCGCGTGACGTTCTTGAGCAGGCTGGAGGAGGTGACTGTTTCGGTGGCCATGGGGTGCTTTCGGATCAGGCCTTGGAGATGTCCAGCGTGCGCATCATGAGCTGACGGGCCGTGTTGATCACCTCAACGTTGTTTTGGTAAGAGCGTGCCGCGGCCATCATTTCGACCATTTCGGTGACTTCGCTCACGTTGGATTGGTAGACGTAGCCGTTTTCATCGGCCAGCGGGTTTTTGGGGTCGGACACGCGGCGGGGAATGGCGGTGTCATCGGCCATGCGGTCGATCTTCACGCCGCCCACATAGGGGGCGCCGTTGTGCGTCATCTGGGCATCGACCAAGGCTTTGAACACGGGTCGCTTGGCCCTGAAGGCCTCTTTTTCGGTGGACGCGACGGTGCCGGCGTTGGCCAGGTTGGAGGCCGTGGCGTTCATGCGGGTCAACTGGGCGTTGAGGGCCGTGCCGGCAATGCCGAAGATGTTGTCCATGCTCATGATCAGTCTCCTCGCAGGGCTTTGCGGATACCGCTGACCCGGCTTTCCAGAAAGTTGAGGGTGGCTTGGTAGTCGGCAGCGGCTTTACCGTACTGGGCTTGTTCGACGCTCATTTCCACCGTGTTGCCGTCGAACGAGGTGTTGAAGGGGGTGCGGTAACGCATGCCATCGGCGTCCAGGCCTTGGCCCACCGAAAAATGCCCCTGGCTTGTGGCTTTCATGCCTGTGCTTTGTTGCAGGGTTTCGTTCATGACCGACTTGAAGTCGATGTCGCGTGCTTTGTAGTTCGGCGTGTCGGCGTTGGCGATGTTTTGGGCCAGCACTTCCAGGCGCTGGCTTTTGAGCTTCAGCGCTTTCTCGTGTACGCCGAGTGCGTTGTTCAACAAATTCATCTCGACTCCTGGTGTTCGGTTCGTTCCTGCCGCCGCGTCAATGTTTTGACGAGGGCGCTCAAGTTCTGCGGTTTGTGGTCGATAGCAGCAAAAGATGTGCCAGCTCTATATGAGTTCTTTGGGGCTAAGGCCTGTCGGGCTTGCCGCCATGAGCGGCAATTTGCCGTCGCTGGCCACTCGATGCGGCAAAACTTTGCCGAGCCTCATCGCAGGGTCTGTGTGGCAGCTTTGGCGACGTTGTCGTAAAGCCGCACGGCACTGGCTTTGCCATGAGGGGCTGGCAGGCCTGTCTGAAGCGACGGGAGCCCTGGCAACATGGCTTGGGTCAATTGGTGCAAGCCCGCCAAAATCGAGTTGCGGGTGATGGGTGCGCGGGTGTCTTGGTCCACATGCAGGTAGCGGGCTTGGGGGCCAGCGATGGGCAAGGGCGCGTCTGGGCGGGTTTCTTGGCGCGCCGCTGGCGTCAACACGGTCAGGTACAGGTCGTCCAGTCCGATGGGGGGGCCTTTGACCCGCAGGCCCGCTTGGGCAAAGTATTTGTCCACCAGGTCCAGCTGCTGCAACAACCCCATGCCCAAAATGGCTCGGGGGTTGTCCTTGAACCCCACCGAAGCGGCACCGCGGTTGGCCCCATCACAAAACTGGATGATGCCGTGGCAATTGCCGTTGCTGGCTTGCGGGTTCATGCCGCCGCTTTCCATCAGGGTCAGGCGGGCAAAGTCGTCGGGCTGAAAGTTGTAACGCTCGGCCAAGGCGATGACTTTGTCGCGCACGGCCGCGAGCTCGCTCGCCGGGACAAAGCCTTTGGCGACCGCGCGCGCCAAAGTGCGCTCAAGAACCCCATGAGGCCCCTGTGGGGCGGAGGGGCCTGGCCAGGACAAGGCCCGGTTGGCCAAGGCATGGGCGGTCAATGAGGCGGGGGTGTCACTTTGCAGCTGCCAGACTTGTTGGGCGCTGCGCAGGTTCAACTCAAGGGGTCCGGGGGCCTGCGATCGGGCCAGGGGGGGCATGCGCAGCTCAGAAAAATCAATGATTTGTCCGGGAAGAATCAGATCGGGGTTGTCGATCTGGTTGCGCGCGGCCACCTGGTGGGCCAGCCGCATGGCTTCGTTGTCGCTGATGTCTTGCTGGTTTTGCCGGTAGTGGGCTTTGACCAGACCGATCAGGGTGTCGCCTTCTTGCACCTGAACGCTGGAAGGGCGATGCGCCACTGTGGCCAGCACCTGTTGGAAATCCTGGGCTTTGCCGTTCAGGGGCAGCAGGGCACCGCCGTCGATCGGGGCCGAGACGGTCAGGGCTTGCAGACTGGGCAATGGTGACAGCGAGGTGCTCATGCAGTGGGCGACTTCAAGGGGAATTCAAGGGTTGGTCTCTTTTTTGCTTATGACAAGGAAATCATGAACACTGTCAAAACTTCCACACCGATGAACACCCGCTTGCAAATGCTGTGCCGACTCTTGGACCAGATGGCCCTCAGGGGCCTTTGGCTGGGCGCTGTGTTGTGGATGAGCGGGGCGGTCGCCATGGCAGCGCCGCAAGCCAAAGGCTTGTCGCCGGCCAAAGTGCTGCATCAATCGGTGACCGAGTGGGTCGCCAAAGAACAATCGGTGGCGCCGGATGCCGTGGTGTTGGCACCCTTGGACTCTCGCCTGCAAATCAGGCCTTGTGAAAAGCCCTTGGCCATGGATTTGCCATTTTCGAGCACCGAAACCGTTCGGGTGCGTTGCGCGCAGCCGGTCTGGCAGCTGTATGTCCGGGTCTCGGTGCCTGGGCGCCCAGGTGGCCGACCCTCCGCTGCAGCCGCGGCCCAAGCCGAAGCCAAAGCCCCAGCTGAAAAGCGTTCTGTGTTGGTGGCCGCCATGCCTTTGCAGCGCGGAATGATCTTGACAGAGGCTCATGTTCGGCAGGTTGAGGTCGATACATTGAACATGCCCCCCAATGTGCTGGAGCAAGTCAGCCAGGTGATGCATGCCGAGTTGGTGCGCGATATTCGCGCCGAAGCGCCCTTGAGAGCCCAGGATCTGAGACCCACGGTGCTGGTCAAAAGGGGCCAATTGGTCCTGATGTCGGTCGGTCAGACCCAGGGTTTTCAGATTTCGGCCCGGGTGGAAGCGATGCAAGATGGCCGTTTTGGTGAGCAGGTCAAGCTCAAAAACCGTGAATCCGGCCGAATTTTGAGTGGCACGGTGACCGGCCCCAACAAAGTCGAAGGCCTTTGAGAGGCAGCGGGCACCCCGACATGAAAAAAAACCGTTTTTTCTCTCAAGTTCTAGAATCTGCTGTCGATTCAGACTGTGAGCGAGGTCTCAGCTCTTTGTTGAGAGACCAGAAAAGAGAAACATCATGACCGATCCCATCTCCAGTTTCCGCCGGATCGCCCAAATGGATTCGTCGAGTCGCCCATCGGCCGCGAAGGCACAGGAGCGCTCCAGCGATGCGTCTTCCGAGGTGAGTGCCCCTGCGGTTTCTCAGACCGACGAGGTGAAATTGAGCGCAGTGGCCCAACAGGCCATGCAGGAGCCCTCGTTTGACCGCGCCAAGGTGGAGGCCATCAAGCAGGCCATCCAGCAAGGTCAGTACGCCATGGACACCCGACGCATTGCCGAAAATTTTGTGGCCATTGAAAAAATGATCAAGGGCTGATGCCGACATGAGTGTCTCGCTGCCATCGTCAGAACTGGCCACGCCCACGGCGGCTGCCGAGGATTTGCTGGAGTCCGCGCCGCAGGACGTGCAGCGTCTGGCGCAGTTGTTGAGCCTGGAATTCGAGGCTTTGAAGTCCCGAGACATGTCGGCTTTTGAAGGATTGCAGCAAGAGAGAACTTTGGTGCTCGAGCGTTTGGCCTTGGTCGCCCAATCGTATGCTGAGCGCACGCCTGCCCCCCCCGAATGGCTGGAGTTGTTGCCAGCTTTGGCGCAATGCAAGCAAGACCATCTGCGCAATATCCAGCTCTTGCAGCGGCAGTTGCAAGCCGTCAAGGGCGCTTTACAGGCCTTGCAGGGGGAATCTGCGGCTTCCGTTGATTTGTATGACCGTTTGGGTCAGGTTTCTCGTCGACAGGGTGGCGTTTCTTTTTATGCCGCTTGAGACAGTGGCCTTGTGCCAACCGAAAAGATACAGGCCGTCATGGCGGCCTTTTTTCATCGCCTGGGCGCATGCCTTTGAGCCAGTAAACCCAGGACAAGATGACCGCCACGGCGGTGTAGAGCTCGGGGGGGATTTCCTGGTCCAGATCGACCCGGCTCAGCAGGGCCAGCAATTGCGGGTCTTCGGCCACATAAACCCCGTGGCGTTGGGCCTCTTCGATGATGCGTTGGGCCAACTCGTCCTCACCCTTGGCGCTGATCACCGGGGTTTTTCTTTGCCCGTATTCGAGGGCAATCGCTTCTCTCAAGGGGGGCTTCATGTCTGCACATCCAGCAAACTGCCGGTTTCCGGCGGGCTCCAGGGCAGGGGATCGGAGGGGCCTGGCCCATGGATCACCAACAGCCGGGTCATTTGTAGGCCAGCGCTGTCGAGCTCGTCCCTTAAATTGGCCGTCTGCGATTTGGCCCGATGGACCACGTCTTCGCGCAAGGCCCACATCACCATGTCCACCTCGGTTTGTTCGCTGATGCGGGTTTGCAGCCACACCTCACCCAAGTCCCGGTTGCGGGTGTGCAGGTGGATGATGAAGGGGGCTTTTTCTTCGCCAGGTCGGCGTCTGCTGCGAACAAAACGCAGGGCGACGGGCTCGGCATCGACAAATGGCAGCATCATCGAGAACACCCATTCGCGGCCGGTGAGGGTTTCGCTGGCGGTGAGTTGCCTCGATTCAATGTCGTCAATCGCGTCCTGAATGCGCCCGGCGCCTTCGGCGTTGGTGCTTTGCAGCAAGCGCATGAATTGCCTCAGACTGGACTTGAGGTCAACCAGGCCGCCGCCTTCGCCTTTGGCCAAGAGGTTTTCGGTCATCCAGCCGCTGCGCTGCATCAGTTGCTGGAGTTTTTCGGGGCTGAGCTGGGCCATGGAAGGGCGCAAGCGCTGCCAGTGCTGCAGCGCGGCCAACTCGGGGGCGGCCGGGTTCAGGCCTTTGAGCAAAGTGTCCAGAAAGCCAGGCCGCAGCAGCAGGGCCAAGGCCCCCATGTCGGGTGGCCTGAAGCCCAGCTGTTGCGTGCGGTTGGGCAGAGGGGTGTCCTGGGGGAGAGGCGCGGTTCGGGCCTGGGCCTGAAGGGGGCGCAAGAGAATGGACCCATCGGCCTGGAGTTGAACCCTGAACAAGGCGGTGTCGCCAGCGGCCAGCCGCAAACCGGCGGGCAGTTCTTTGGGCAAATCGATGAACTTGCCCAGCCAAGGGGGGTCTTGCAGGTTCAGCCGAAGGCGTTCGGGGCGGGCTTCGACAATGGCTTGGATGACTTGGCCGTCGCGCAAACCCAAATCGGCGGCAGTGCGCTCCACCACCAGGGGCAAGCGCCCCTCCAGATAAATGGTGGGGGTCTTCTGTGTGAGGTGGGCGGTTTCAGCCCCGGTGATCATGGTCTGACCTGGTTGATTGTCAAAGTGTCAAGGGAAACGAACCCATCGGCGTTGGTCGACTTTAACGCTTTCAGCAGAAACTGGCAGATCTTTCTTGACCACCATCAGGGCCATGAATTCGGGGTGCTGTGTTTTGAGCAAGTCCAGCAGGTCTTCGCTGCCCGGTACCACCAAAGCAGTGCCAGCGCGCATGGCGTGCATGGTGCCTTTGGGGAAAACCTGAGGGTTCAACTGAACGAAGGCTTGACGCAATAAATCCGGGTGCAAAGGCATGCCTGGCAAGGCTCGACGGATCAGTCGGTCCAGGGTTTCACCCCTTTGAGCCGTGACGGTGGCACGGGCTTTGACACCCGCTGCGGGTCCCGGCGAGGCCGACGCCGCAGATGCGGCCATGGCCTGAAGCGTGGGGGTGGGAGGGGCATTGCCCATTTGTTGGATCTGGCCCATGGGTCCCAACAAGGTCGCCAGGGCCGCTGTGGCGTGGGTCGAGGGCTCGGCAGCGCGCGCGGGTGCAGGGCCAGTCAGGGTCAGGGTCAGGCCTGTGGCCAAGGCCAGCGACGGCCAAAAAAACCTCAAAGCACTGCGCGTCGTGGTTGACTGGGCCCTCGGCCGGTGGAGATCAATGGGGTGAGATTGCATGGGGAAATCCTGGTGCATCTGAAGGGTGCTCACAAGGGAAGTGCCATCCATGGGCCTTGGTTGGCCAGTGCCGGACCCGCCAGTTGTTGAAGCTCGGTGCGGTGCCGACCGACCCGGACCACTTCGGCCAGCGCCAGGTGCTGTGCGACACCGGTTTCGAGCATGCGGCTGGGCACATGGCTGGGGTTCATGAGCAGGACACGGTCGCCAGGGCGCAATCCGCTGCCCTGTCCAGCTTGCAATTGCAAGGTGTTACCGCCCTGGCGGCGAACATGGAATTGCACCGGCTCACATTCGGTGAGTTTGTCCAGTTGTGCGACCCACTGGCGCATGCCTTGTTGCAGGTCGGCTTGCATTTGCCGCGCCCAGGCCGATGGGTTGTTCACCATGGCTGCCGGAGAGATGGCAATGAGCTGTTCCACTTGCCACTTGGGCTCCATCCGGTCATGGGGCTGGTGCCGTTGACCCAAGGTCAAGGTCAAGGTCCATTGCCAGGTGGGTTCGGCTTGCCCCATGCCCAAGTGCTGAGTCCAGCTTGTTGGGTTGGGGCGGTTGTGGGGTTGCAGTTTGATTTCGGCAGTCCAGCCGCTGGGCACTTCTTCATGCCCCATGAGGGCGCGGTGGTACGTGCTGTCCTCATTGGCCGTCAGGCTGTGGGTGCGCCAACGCTGGGAGTTTTGCATGCTGTGCATCAAAGCGACATGGGCTTGGTTCAGCACAGTGTGGGTCGCGAAATGCTGCGTTCCGCTCAAGCCATCGGGGGTGTGGACTTGGACCGCCAGCGGTAAGCGCCAGGCGCGTGGTGGCGCTGAGCAGGTTTTGTCTGCACCTGTGGGCTTCCAGCCCCAGGGCAAAACTTCGGCACTGACGCGGGTTTGCGGGGTGTCGTCTTGAAGATACGACAGGACCCGAACCCCACGCACTTGGGCTTCGGAGTGGAAATGGGCGCTTTCATGCAGGGCGCCTTTGTCGTCCACCCAGGCAGAGCTGATGACCCGAGTCGGCCGGTCGATCGTGGCTTCGAGGATGGCCTGCCGAATGGCCGCCAATTGGACTTCATGCTCGTTGACTGCGGGTTTTGTGGCTTTGGCTGCAACAGCGCGGGCATTGACCACGGCCCGCACGTTGGGCGCATTCAGCGCTTGGGCGGCCAATTCGGCGGGGCTGGTGCCTTGAGCCGAGGCCCCCAAAGCGAGTGCGCAGCCCAAGGCCCCCAGCCAAAGGCTTGGGCGATGGCTTTTCGCAGGCCATGGACGACGCAGGGAGGTGACGCTGAAAGTGGGCATGGTCAGAGCAGCTAAAAAGTGGAGGGCTTTCAGCGACGGCGTGACGCCATTTGTCCCAGGTACAGGGTGCGCAGGTCGCGCACGACGTGTTGATCCAGCGAGAGGGTGGTTTCGTAGGTGTCTTCGCCCACGGGTGTGATGCTGACCAAGGTGGCACCGTAAATGACGCCTTCGACTTTGGCCCTGAAGGTGTCGCTCATGACGGTCATGTCGGCCACGGTGGTGGTGGCATCGAGTTGTTGGCCATAGACCTGTTCGGTCAAGGAGCGGTAGGCATCCAGTTTGGAGGCGCGAATGGCCAGCAGGCGTTGTTGTGAGGGGTTGCGGTGGTTTTGCACGCTGACGACGGCGTAGCCCGTGGCCACCAGGGTTTCACGCTTTTCCACCAAGGGGGTGATCATGGACGGCGGCGCTGTGGGCGTCGGGGTTTTGTCTTGTCCCATGATGTTCAAGGGCACGGATTGGCATGCGGCCAAGGCCCAGGTGGCGAGCAGTGTGGCTGCGACGGATCGGGTGCGGGTCATTGAGCTTCTCCATGAGTCAACATCCACGAAGTCAGGGGTGCTGCGTGGGTTTGATTGCGCTTGATGGGTACATCGGCAGCACAGGGCAATTCTTGAGGCACTCGACCTGGGCTTGATCTCTGTAGGCGCTCGCGAAATTTGAGTTTTTAAATATTCAAATAATTGTTAATTTTCACAATTTAATGGTGTCTGATCGGGTTTGTTTGCTAGTATTGGGTATTCTCTGTATAAATTGATTAATTTATCAATTTACTCAACCCCAACCTCAAAGCCGCCACGACCGAGCCCCAGCCCCCGGCTCGGTAAAAACAGACTTGCGTCACCCCTGAAACTTGGACCTCATGAAAGCCAGTGCCAAAACACAGATCATTGGTCAAAGCAATGCCACCCAGTTTTTGCGGGAACTGATCAAGACCCTGGCGGCGTCTTCTTCGACAGCTTTGGTGACCGGAGAAAGTGGCACAGGCAAGGAGTTGGTGGCGCAGGCCCTGCATGCGCAAGGGCCGCGCGCGGGAGGTCCTTTTGTCCCCATCAACTGCGGCGCCATTCCGAGAGAGTTGATTGAAAGCGAGTTGTTTGGCCATCGCAAGGGGACTTTCACGGGCGCCGTGTCCGATCGCCTGGGGCGCTTTGAATTGGCCCATGGTGGCACCTTGTTTCTGGACGAAATCGGTGATTTGCCGATGGACATGCAGGTCAAGCTGCTGCGTGTTTTGCAAGAGCGCTGCATTTTGCCGGTGGGGGCTTCACGCGAAGTGCCCGTGGATGTACGGGTGGTCGCAGCCACGCACAAGAACCTCGAAGAGGAGGTGGCAGCCGGGCGGTTCCGTGAGGACTTGTATTACCGCATCAATGTGCTGCCCATCAGCACATCGCCGCTGCGTGAACGACCCGAGGACATCTCTGCCTTGCTGCAGTTCTACGCCGACAAGCATGTATTGCCCGGCGCCAGGTCCTTGAAGTTTTCTCCCGAGATGCTGCAGATGCTCAAGGCCTATTCCTGGCCAGGTAATGTGCGGGAGTTGTCCAACCTGGTGGACCGTTTTTCGACTTTGTACCCGTCGCAGTTGCTGCAGGTTCAGACTGTGCCCGCTTGCATGATGCCGATGGGGCTGGCTGTTTTGCAGGCTGAGTGGTTGGCTCAGCAAGGCTTGACTGCAGCGACTTTCCCGCCTTCTTTGGGTGACGCTCCGGGTGTGCAGCAAGTGGTGCCTGCGGTGCAGGCTGAGCAGAGCAGGGGGCCATTCTTCGACAAGAACGACCCCATGGCCCTCTTGTTGACGGAATCGGTCGGCTCCTTCGTTCCACCGGTCAAAATCTGCAGCCCTGCGCCCTTGTCGGCTTCGAACGATGAGATCAACGATGTGGAACAGGCGATTTTGCTGGCGCAAGGCATTCAGACATTGCCGCCAGAGGGCATGTCACTCAAGCAGCATCTGGTGGAGGTGGAACGCAGTTTGATCGAGCAGGCCTTGGCGCGCACGCAAGGCAATGTCTCCCAAACCGCCAAATTGCTGCAACTGCAAAGAACCACGCTGATCGAAAAGATCAACAAATACGAGTTGCGTGGCGCGGCTTGACCACCCCCGACGGGGGCTGTGACAGCACCGACCCAGTCGGTGTAGCTGTCTCAGAATGGGGGCTTGATGACCTTGGCGCAGGTCCCTTTGATCAGTCGGATGTTCCGTCCATCTTGCAGACTGAGGGATTGGCTGAAGCTGCCGGTCTTGCGGTCGATCACAAATTCTTCACCCGTGATCATGACGCCGAAACGCTGGAACATGGCAGGCCGGTAGATTTTCAAGCGGGTCCCCATCAGGCTGAGGGTACCCGCCCGGCTTTCAGAGATGGCAATTCTGCCTTGATACCAGCCGGATTTTTTCTCGAAATCGATTTGGGCCATGGTGATGCGCGAAGGCTCGTTTTCCTTGATGCCCAGAGCCAGTTGCCCGTCCAGGTCCAACTCGAGTTCGCAGATCAGGTCCATGACGCCCTTGTTGCCACCAGGCATGCTGCTGGACGTTGTTTCTTCGGGCAAGGGTGCGGGCTCGCTCATCAGGTGGATCAGACCCCAAATCCCCCCCATGACCAGCAGGCCGATGACAATACCGATCACCGTATTTTTCAACATGGTTAAACCTCTTGCAGGGTGAAAGAGCCGATTGTGAGGCAAGCCTCAACGAACCGATGTTCGCCGATCTTTTTCACTGATTGAGCACGGTGATGCTGACCCGACGATTACGCGGGTCGGCTGGGTTGCCCGGCACTTTGGGGTTGGTGTCGGCCACCCCTTCAATGCGCGAAAAACGATCCGGGCTGATGCCTTGGCTTTGCATGAATTGTCGTGTGGCATCGGCCCGCTCGGTCGACAAAGACCAGTTGTTGCGCATGCTGTCGGGTGCAAAACCCAAGCTGTCGGTGTGTCCACGAATGGAGAGTTTGTTGGGCAGGGGTTTGAGCGACTTGGTCACTTCGGCCATCAAGGCGCCTGCTTTGGCGCCCATGTCAGAGCCGCCGGAGCTGAACATGGCGAAGTCCGCTTTGTCGATCACTTCGATGCGCAGTCCGTCCTTGTCGCGGGTGATGCTGACTTGGTCCTTGATTTTTTCAAACTGCTTGCTCTCGGACAGTTTTTGCTTGATTTCTTTCTCAAGCTTTTCGAAATTCTCTTTGTCCTGCTTTTGTCCAGGCGAGCCGCTGCCGCTGTCTTTGCCAGGGTCTTGTTCAGAGGGGCCGTCTTTGTTGTTTTCTTCTTTTGACGAGCCAAAGCTTTCGGCTGGACCACCCTGGGCTTGCGGGGTCAGGCGCTCCAGCATGGCGGTTTGCTTGGCTGTGAATGGAAAGCCATCGGTGTCGATGATGGATTTGCCACCGAACAAACCATTGGAGCCGGCCATTTCCCCAAAAACGATCTGGCTGTGAGAGGCGGGTCTGAAATAGTCGGCCACGCTTTTGCGTTTGTCTTCGTTGCTGGCGCCGAGCAACCACATGAGCAAAAAGAAGGCCATCATGGCCGTCATCATGTCGGCCAGAGCGATTTTCCAGGCACCACCGTGAGCCCCTGCATGACCATCTTCGACAATGATTTTGCGAATGATGGGCCGCATCGCCTCCGCAGCGGCGGCTGCAGCTGCGGCTTCGGCTGCCGCAGCTTCTTCGGACTTCGGGGGAGCGGCCTTGTCTGCCTCGGCCATCAGGATCCTCGCATCCCGTCAAAGACTTCGGAGAAGCTGGGTTGACTGTGGTGAGCTATACAAGCGCGTGCGGACTCGATGACCAAAGGTTGCGGGTGGCCTTTGAGGTTGCTGACGATCATCTCGCGGATGACGTCATAGGCTTGCGCATCTTCGTTGATGATTTGGGTCAAGCGGTTGGAGAAGGGTTCGAACATGCCGTAGGCCAAGAACACACCCATCAAGGTGCCCACCAGCGCGGAGCCGATCAGCGCACCCAGGACGGGAGGGGGCTGGTCAATCGAACCCATGGTTTTGACCACGCCCAACACGCAAGCCACGATACCCAGCGCAGGCAAGCCACCTGCAATGCCCGCCAAGGCCGCAGGGGCCAGCAAGGCTTCGTGGTGGTGCACCTTGATGGCCTTTTTCATCAGATCGTCCAGAGCGTCAGCGTCCAGATTGCCCTGGGAAATCACCATCAAGCGAAGTGGGTCGCAAATCATTTGGACAATCGAGTGGTCCTTGGCCAGCTTGGGAAATTCACCAAAAATCGGGCTGGAGTCTGGGTTTTCGACGTGCGATTCCAGGGCAACCACACCCTCTTTTTTCATGACGGTTTGCAGCTTGCCGATCAACAACATCAAGGCCAGGTAGTCGGCCTGGTGCCATTTGGGCCCTTTGATACATTGACCAATGCCGCCCATGGCCGCCTTGAACACGGGAAAGCTGTTGGCGACCAAAGAGGCACCAATGGCCGAGCCGCCGATGATGAGGAATTCGAAAGGTGCGGCCTTGATGATGGGCGCCATTTTTCCGCCGGCGATCACGTAACCGCCAAACACAGCACCGAAAACAACTGCCAAACCGATAAAGAAAAACATGGTGTCCCTTTGAAACTAGACAATGCACCAGATGCCGATGCACCAACCCAGAGTCCATTGAATAATGAAATCGATCAAATTGCCCAACACAACCACGGGCAAACCCAAATACAACGCCCCCCAAGCCCAGCCCGAAGGCGTCAGCCGTGCCTTCGGAATGTCATGACCCAAGATCGCCTGATCGATGGGGGTGGATGTGTTTTTTTTATTCATGAACACCGGTATCAATCGGACACAGAAGGTTGATCTTGAGTCAAATTTGAAAAATTTGTCTATTATGACAATATGAATTTGAATTGGGAGCATTTGCCGCAGGCCGAGTGGAGCGATTTTCATGCGCAACATCACGGGTCGATGCAACAGGCTTGGGGCTATGGTGAGGCCTTGACCTCGATGGGGGTGACCATGCGGCGGGCCATGGTTTGGGACGGTGAGCGGCTGGTGGCCATTGCCCAGTTCATGGTCAAGCGCGTGGCGGGCTACATCTCTTTGGCCTCGTGTACTCGGGGGCCGATTTTTCACCCGGAGGTCACACCTGCACAACGTGCTGACATTTACAAGCGTTTGCGCAAGACCATTCCTGTTTCGCGCTTGAAAGTGCTGTTGTTTTCGCCTGATCGGACATTGGAGCTCGTGGATCGCGCCGAATTTCAGGGGATGTCGCGCGTGATGACCGGCTATGCCACTGTGCTGCTTGACTTGAAAATGCCGCTGGCGACTTTGAACGCCAATTTGGAGGGCAAATGGCGTAACCGCTTGAACAAGGCGCTCTCGAACGACAAGATCCGTTTCCATGTGCAGCCGAGTCTCAAGCGCTGCGAGTGGTTGGTGGGCAAGGAGTTGGCCCAACGAGAAGCCAAGAAGTTCCACGGCCTGCCCACCGAGTTTGTCTCGGCCTACATCGCCGCGGCGGTCGATCACCGCAAGGCCTTTGTGGTGGCCTATGCCGAGCTGGGCAAGAACACCATTGGCGGCATGTTGTTTTTGATCCATGGGCGTGTCGCCAGTTACCATATGGGTTGGGCCGACGAAGAGGGGCGCCAACTGAATGCACACAATGCGCTGTTGTGGAAGTCCATGGCTTTCCTGCAGGAACAGGGCATCGAGGTGCTGGATTTGGGGGGCGTCAACACCCATGATTTACCCGGCATTTCCCGCTTCAAATTGGGCACGGGTGGACGGGTTGTGCAACTCGCGGGAACTTTTTTTTGAGACCATACATGACTTTCCCTGGTGTTTCGATGCGTGCTGTGCTGGTGTGGGCGTGTTTGTGCGCAAGCCTCCTGCCGGTGTCGGCTCTGGCTTGGACCCGCATTGGCGAAACCGCTGAATTGACCCTGTATGTCAATCGCAATTCCATCGAAAAGGAAAACACGATTCGGCGGGTTTGGGAGATGCAGGATTTGAAAACGGCGGATGCGGATGGTGTGCTTTCCAGACGTTACATCAATGAGTACGACTGCAACTACAAGATGCACCGCATCGGGAAAATGACCAGTTTCGCCGGTCCCAAAATGACGGGTCAGAGAATTGCCAATGTCGACGAGATGGGTTACTGGCGAAAAATTCCACCCAATGGTGTGTTTGTACTGACCTACATTGCCGTGTGCATCGAGTGATGGGCCGCTCACCCGATGCGCAGGGGCTGCCCATCGGTTCAGGGTTTGGTGACCACCGGAGCTGCAGTCCCAGGTGAAGCACTGGCCGCTGGCGCTTCGCCAGCTTTGGGTGGGGTTTGACGTGGAAACTGCACCGCGCGCTCGCGGGATGTGGTGGCATTGTTTTTCTGGATGGTCTCGAGGTAGCGTTCTTTTTGGAGCGTGACCAGGGCCTCGACATCCCGCTTGAGGCCATCGACATTGCCCACCGCCGATTTGAGCGACTTGACTTCATTGCCCAAGGACTGAACCGCTGTGGCTTGGTTTTGCAGTTTGGCATTGATGCCCTGAACCTGGCGCATGACCGAGTCGCTGCTGGCAGCCACTTGTTTGGCCGTCTCGCCTGGCACTTTTTGAACCAGGCTCTCCGATTGCTTGAGAGAGGCTTCAATTCGACCCTCGATTTGGCCTTGGGACTTGGTCAAAGCCATTTGCTGCTCAGAGAGATCTTTCACGGTTTGGTTGAGCTCTGCGAGAGACTCCATGCCCGTGTTGAGCTCGACCACGCGTTTGCCCACGGCCAACATCATGGCGTCGAGTTGGTTGATGCGACTGACCAAGCGCACGCCCATGATGAGGAAAAAGATCAGGCTGATGATCAACACGCCACCGGTGATGGCCATCAGAAGCCGGGCTTTTTTATGCCCCTCCTGCGTCAGATCCTTGAAGTCGGCAGTGGTTTGGCGCAGTTGACTGCTGGCCTGTGCCGCCGCTTCGGCCGACTTGGTGGCCAGGTCGGCCGAGTCGAGAACCACTTGCGCCAGGGACTGGTACTGCTCATAAGCACGTTGGTCAATCGTGATGCCGACATGCTGAGGCGCTGCTGTGGGCTTAGGCGCAGATGTGGCGACAGGTTCGGTGTGAGCAGCTTTTGGCGTGGGTGCAGTGACTGGTTCAGTGTTGACCGATGCGGCTTCATTGACCTCAGGCGGCAAAGCGTCATGAGCTTCGTTGGAAGGGTTTGTGGTGGTCTCGCTCATGGTTTGATTCCTCGGGCTTGAAAGGGTGATTTCAGTCTTTGGAGTTGTTCATCCAAAAGTGCGTTGCGTGATCTGAGTTGGGCCAGCCGCATCTTGACCGGGCTGTCTTGTTCCCACAGCATGGATGGATCCATCGCAGGCGGTGGCGCTACAGCAGGAGAAAGCTTGTCTGGGCTGGATTTTTCTTCAGCCTTCTTGGCGGGGACCTCGGCAGTGACTGTTTGTTTTTTGAGCCGAACTTTGCGCGCCGGGTTGCTGGTTCGTTTTGCCGCTTTGACGGTCACGGGTGTGACCTCTGGCACGGGAATCGGCGCTTTTTTGAACTCAGTTGCCTGAGTGGGCTCTTTGACAGAAGCTGCTTTTTTGACTTTGCGCTCGGCCACATTCGATCCCTCCTGCATCTTGACAGCATGGGGAGAATCGTTGCGCAGCACGGTATTTTTTTTCATGGCTCTGCTTTCTTCCATCAGATCGGGCTTTTGAGTTGGGCCTGCAAGCTGCGAGTTGGGCGGACCCAGCTTGTGGGAATGCCAGGGCGCTTGGACGCTTCGAAGCCTTGCTGGGACCCCTCAAAAGGGCCTGACACGATGACGAAATGGGCCAATTTTTCACCGGTCCGGTAGGCCGATACGATCTGTGCGTCTTTCAGTGCCGGGTATTTGCGCTGAATTTCCAGGGCTTTTGCATACGTATTGGCCGTGCCGTGTTGCAGCAAGAAACTGCTGGCGTCGAGTTGTTGCAGCCAAGCCTGCGCTGGCAATGTGGCTTCTGGCGCTTCGATGGCGGGTGCGGGGGGTGTCACCGCCATCGCAGCGGGTGCTGGGGGCGTTTTTTCTGGCGAAGTAGGCGCGGTCATTTCGGCCGTCACGGCTGCCAATTGCGGACTTTGCAGAGGTGCCGCAGTGACGGGCGGTGTCGACTTGATGCCAAAGGCCTCTGGCTGAATCCACAGCATGATCAAGGTCGATACGACCAAGGCGGAGGTGATGCCCACGACCAGTTTGCCGTTGTGCACCATCCAGTGCCGGGTGTTCTGGCGGGGCAGTGCCTTCCATGAATTCAGGGCCGATGTGCCGCGCTTGTGAAAGTCCTGGATTTTTTGCTGGAGGGCCGATTTGCCCGTCTTTTCCGGGGGGGCGCTGACCGTGGCGGCGGGCAGCGTGGGGGTGACCAATGGCTCGTCTGTGACGGGTCGCTGTTGGCGCTGGATGCGCTGCACCAACTGCTGCACAGCGTTGAAGTTGCCCTCTTGACGGGCTTGTTCCAGCGCCGCCTGCGCTTGCTCTTCGGATGGGGCTTCAATGTCCCAACGCAGGATTTTTCGTCCAAAGGCCGACAGCGGTGATTTGTCCACTTTGGCTGTGCCCGACATCAGCAAGATGGCCCTGATGTTGGCGCCTGGAAAGTTCTGAATCAGGCGAGCGAGCAACTGGATTTCCGCATCCGGCAAGCTGTGGGCGTCATGGACCAGCCAGATTTGTGCGGCGTTCTCCGTGGAAGAGGGTTTAACCGCCTGGTGGAGTGACTGACTGGCCAGCACTTCATTGAAGCGGCCAAGCAGGGAGTCGGTGTTGGCCGGGAAATACACTTCGACCCGGTGTTCTGGTGCTTGTTGGCGCAAACGACCCAGGAGCAGGTTGACGTAGTGGTCGAGCAAGGCTTCAAAGGGGCAATAAAGCGCCAGGCTCAAGCCTTCGTGCGCTACAGCGTTGGCGCAGCCATCGATTCGCATGCGGTCGGCCGCACGAAAAACGAAATGCTTCAAGGCGTCATTTTCAGGATGGGTGGAGATGTTCATGCACGTGCTCCAGCTTTTTCGAGGCGACTGCCGTCAGCGTTGAACAGCATGTTGGGTGGAACTTTGACTTGAGGTTTGGCGTGCGGAGGATTGACCGGAGAGGCCGCTTCAAGACTGAACACATAGGCAATGACTTGGGCCACCGCGTGGTACAGGTCCTCAGGCACTTGTTGCTCCACTTCGGTGGTGAAATAAATCGCACGGGCCAGTGGGGGCGCTTCGAACAAGTGCACGCCGTGGGCCTTGGCTTCAGCCCGGATGAGGGCGGCCATGTGGTCAGAGCCTTTGGCCACCATGATGGGCGCACCGTCACCCGTGGGGTCGTACTCCAGAGCCACTGCAAAGTGTTCGGGGTTGGTGATGACCACATCCGCATCCTTGACGCGCTGCATCATCCGGGCATTGGCCATTTCACGTTGGCGCCTGCGGATCTGGACCTTCACCTCCGGACTGCCTTCCATTTGCTTGAACTCGTCCTTGATCTCTTGCAAGGTCATTCGCATGCGCTTGGTGAATGCGTATTTTTGGTAGGGCACATCGATCATGGCAATGACGGCCAGGCTCAAGGCGACCCACAGACCGGATTGAACGATCATGCTGCCTGCAGCGCTGAGCGCAGGCTCCAAGGCCATATTGCCCACCATCACCAAGGTGTCCATGTTGGACATCAACGACCACCACAGCACGCCCGAGACCAGTACAAATTTCAAAATGGCTTTGCCCAGCTCCACAAATGCGTGGGTTCCAAAAATCCGCTTGAAACCGTTGATGAGGCTGATCTTGGACCCCTTGGGCATGACGGCCTTGAATGAAAACAAAAAGCCGCCTGTCATGACCGAGGCCACCACGGCAGCGATCAGCGTGAACACAATGATGGGCAACATGAGGACAAAGGCAGCCAGCAGGTGTTCACCAAAATGGGCGGGCAACAAGAGTGGTTTTTCGATGAGTTGGCGGTCAAACACAAAGCCTTGGGCAAATACCGTGGTCATGCGTTGGATGAGCCAACCGCCTGTCAAGAACAAAATCAGCATGGCCCCGATCACAATGACCGCAGCAGGCAACTCGATGGAGCGAGGGACCTCGCCATCTTCGCGGGCTTTGCGCAGTTTTTGCGCCGTCGGTTCTTCGGTTTTTTCCTGGGCACTTTCAGACACGTGTCACCCCCAGAACTTCGCGTACGACAGAAAAACCCTGAACCCACAGCCAATTGATGCGCCCACCAATGCTGTCCATGGAGATGATGAGGATGACGAAACCGGCCATGATCATGGCCGGAAAGCCCACTGCAAAAATGTTCAGGCTGGGCGCCGCCCGGGTCACTACACCGAGACCCACGTTGATGAACAGCAGGGCCACCATGACGGGCAGTGCCATCAACACGGCGCCCAGAAAGACCATGGAGCTCCACTGGAGCACTCTGCCATAGACCGCCTGGTTCAGGATCGAGGTGCCAATGGGCAGGCTGTTGAAAGATTCAAGGATGAGGCCAAGCATGATGGAGTGCCCCCCAAAGCCGACAAAAATCAGGGTGGACATCACGATCAACAGTTGTGAGATCACGGGCACGTTGCCCATGTTGGGGTCAATCATGTTGGCCATGGACAAGCCCATGGCCGCGGCAATGCTCTGACCTGCCACCACCACGGCACCCACCACCACTTGCAAAATCAGGCCCATGGTGGCGCCGATCATGATCTGGTTGAAAACCTCGACAAGACCCTGGGCTGACGTGGGGTCGACCACCGGCCAGGAGTGAAGGGGGTAGACCAGCCAGGTCAAGACCAAGGCCAGCAGGATGCGCATGCGGGTGTTGAACGCGCTCAGCGAAAAAATCGGGGCCGTGATCATCAGGGCCGAGATGCGCAGCATGGGCCATAAAAAGGTGTAAAACCTTTCGACGATATCGGCTGCTAAAAAGTTCATGGTGACACCCGTGCGCAAGTCAGATGAACAGGGTCGGGATGCGCTCGAAAATGCTGCGCGTGAAGTCCACCAGGGTGTTGAGCATCCAACCGCCAAACAACAGCAAGGCCAGGGCTTCAGCGATCAATTTCGGTATGAAGCTCAGGGTCATCTCGTTGATGGAGGTGGCGGCCTGGATGATGCCGATCACCAAGCCCACGGCCAGTGCAACCACCAGCAAGGGGGCGCTCACAAGGGCGATGGTCCACATGGCGTGGCGGCTCAGGTCAATGACGGTGGCGGTGTCCATGGGTCGTTCTTTCAGGGCATGGCAAAGCTGCCTGCCAGCGAGCCCATGATCAGGCTCCAGCCATCGACCAGGACAAACAGCATGAGCTTGAAGGGCATCGAGATCATCATGGGCGAGAGCATCATCATGCCCATGGACATGAGCACGCTGGCGACGATCAGGTCAATGACCACGAAGGGGATGTAAATCAGGAAGCCAATGGTGAAGGCGCTTTTGAGCTCGGAGGTCAAAAATGCCGGCACCAAGGTGGTGAAAGGCACGTCTTGCGGGCTGGTGAAGTTGGTGTTGCGCGCGATCTCCATGAACATGGCGATGTCGTCTTCACGGGTTTGCATGAGCATGAAGGCGCGAATGGGTTTTTCGGCAGCCGCCAGGGCTTTGTCAAAGCTCATGCCCTGGTTCATGTAAGGCAGCAGGGCAGTTTGGTAAACCTCGGTCAAGACCGGTGACATGACAAACAAGGTCAAGAACAGGGACAAGCCAACGATGACCATGTTGGGCGGGGTCTGGCCTGTTCCGAGGGCTTGGCGCAGCAAAGACATGACGATCACGATGCGCACAAAGGCGGTCATCATCAGCAGCAAGGATGGCAAGACCGACAAAGTGGTCATCAGCGCCAGCAGCTGCAGGGTCAGGCTGTACTGGGTGCCGCGTGCGGTGTTGGTGGCGGTGATGGCCGGCAATTCGGGCGCTGCTTGCGCCAACAGGGGCAAGAGGCTCAGTGCAACAGTCAGGATCAGCCCAAGGCTCAAATGGCGCTTCATGGCGGGGTTTCTTCGGAAGGGGCCGTGGGCGTGGCCGCGGAGGCAGGCCAAGCGGAAAGGGCGGTCATTTGATGGGCGGTCACGCCCACCAGAACATCTTGACCATCCAGCTGGATGAGAACGATCTTTTGCCGAGGGCCGATGGAGAGGGTTTCAACGGCGTGCAGTCTCTGCGTCTTCTTGCGCAGCATGGACGAGCCGTTTTGCATTTTGCGCAAGGTCCACAGCAGGGCCAGCAACAAGCCAATGACCAGAGCAAAGCTCAGGGCATATTGCAGCCAGTCGACGAAGGTCCATCCTGTGTTCATGGGGCGGTGCCGGGGTTCAGAGGTTGTCCAAACGCTCGGAGGCCGGGACGACTCGGGTCAGTCGGATGCCATAGCGGTCGTTGACCAGCACCACTTCACCTTGGGCTACCACGGTGTTGTTGACCAAAAGGTCCAGGGGTTCGCCAGCAATGCGATCGAGCTCGACCACGCTGCCCTGCGTCAGACGCATGAGGTCGCGGATTTTGATCACAGCACGGCCCACTTCGATGGACAAAGTGACGGGGATGTTTTGCAGGACATCGGCATGGATTTGGCCTTTGTCGGCAACGTCCTGCTGGGTCTCGGCTGTAGGTGTCTGTTCGCTCATGGGCGCTCCTAATGGGGTTCAGGCTTGGGTATTGGGGCTGATGGCTTGGACGATTTTGACGGCCACCTGGCTACCCATCGCGCCGACCTCCACGTCATAGACAGGCATGTCCTGAATCATCGCTCTGGCCGAATCGGCTTTCTTGAAAGGCAAAACGTCACCAGGCTGCATGGTTTGCAACTGCTGAAGGGACAATTGGAGTTTGCCCAACAAGATCTGGATTTCCAGATCTGCATCGTGCACGGCATCGGCCAGCTGACTGCGCCAAACTTTGTCAGACTCTTCGTTGCCATCTCCGGTTTGCACACGACTGCGCAGCAAATCACGCACAGGTTTGAGCGCGACATAGGGGATGACCATGTCAATGAAACCAGCACCTTGTGCCGTGGCATCGGATTCGAAACGGCTGAGAACAACGAGGTCGTTCTCGTCCGCTATTTGGGCAAATTGCGGATTGATCTCTGAGCTGACGTGCTCAAAATCGATGGCAGTGACTGGGGACCAAGCCTCTTTGAAGGATCGGAAAAAGACTTGCAGGATGATTTTGATGATGCGTGTTTCAGTGGGCGTGAACAGCCGTCCAGAGGGCAGTTGCCCAACACCGCGACCAAAGCCGCCAAAAAAGCTGTCCAGTGAGCTGAACACCACGGTCGGCTCGATCACGACCATGGCATAACCGCGCAATGGGGTCATGCGGATGATGTTGACCGACAGGGGCGCTTTCAGGTCTTTGATGTAGTCACTGAAGCGCACGATCTGGGCGCGACTCGGATTGATGCGTGGACTGGTGCGCAACACCTCCAACATGCCCAGTCTGAACATGCGAATGAAGCGCTCGTTGATCATGTCCAGTGAGGAGACATTCACCCCCAGACTGCTGTCTTCGGCTGCCAGGTCATGTTTGCGGACCTGAGCATCCTGGTTGTAGCCCGTATCCACCTCAAGGCTACCGTCTTGGATGCTGGCCGAAAGAGCGGCCAACTCGTCCGGAGACAGGAGGGGTTCGTTATCTGCCATGATCAATGCTTGATTTAAAAATGCGCAGAATCACTGCACCACAAAGCTGGTGAAGTAAACCTCTTCAATGCCGCCGAAATCCTCGTACTTCTGCAAAACGGCGTTCATTTCTTCACGGATTTTTGCAGCCAATTCTTTGCGGAATTCTGGTTTGGCCAAATCAGCCTCGGTCATTTGTCGCATCACGTCCAAAGCCACGGACCGCAAGGCAAACTCGTGTTTTTTGGCATTCTTGAAAACGCGTTCGTCGTAGTGGGTCATGATGGCCAAATTCAGCTGAATGACTTTGCGCGTGTTGGTCAAATTGGAAACCAGTGGTTTTTCCAATTCCATGTAGCTGTTTTCAAACCGAGTCAACTCAGGCGATTCCTTGGCGACTTTTTGCGGCGCTGCGTCTTTCCCTGCGGCTTTCGGGTCGGCCGCACCTTGTTCCAGAGTTTTCAGGGCCTCCTCGGCAGCCAGCGTGTCCTTTTTGTCAAAAAAACCTGTGACAAACAAGGTGCCAACCGCTGTGCCAATGAGCAGGAGCAACACAACCAATGCAATCACGATGATTTTGATCAAGGGTGATTTTTTCTTGCCTTCAACTTCAATTTCTTCGTCAGCCATTTGCTTTCCTTGGTTGTTCGCGCGTCAAACCAGCACATCCCACCCGTCTTGCCCCATTTTCATATGGTGAATTGGGGCGGACCCAGTCAGAGGGCTGGAGCCAGAATCGACAGAATTGTCATTTTTGGATTTTGACATTTGTTCAGGTGTCGAATCTCCGCCACGTTTTTGCTTTTGACCATCGCCTACCAGCATGGAAGCAACATCCATGCCCATTTGGTTGAGCGTGTCTTTGAGTTTGGACAAGCCATCTTGGAGCAATTCCCGTGTGACCGCTTGTGGGGCGGTGAATACAGCGTCGAGTTCGCCGCTGCGCATGCGCATCTCCACCTCAATATGGCCCAAAGTCGCGGGTCGCAGTGAAAGTTTCAGGTGCCATTGGCCTTTTTCGATCTCGGACAGAATCCGTTGTCCGACAGCCTGGCCCATTTTCTCGGCCAGATTCTGGATGTTTTCTGATCGCTGAGCTGGGCCCGCGTCTTCAGTCCCCGGGCCGCCTGCTTGGTTCTGCAGGTCCTGTCTGGCCGCCGCCGACAGGTCTGGGCGTTGCCCAGCGGGTGTGCCCGTGGACGCCAACAAGGGGGAGGATGCACTTGACGGTGCCGAGGACCCCCCCTCGGCCATGGCCTGTTCCAGGCTTTCCAGGAGTTGCGGACTCGCTGCGTCTGTCAGGTCCAGCTCACTCCATGAAATCCCGCTCTTTTGAAACTGTTCTTGTTTGGGGGCTGTGACGGCCAGGGTGTTGCGCATCATCCAGACGGCGGCGGGTGTGGGGGCGGGCATCACCTGGATTTGCACCTTGGTCGCCTCCGTGGCGACTTCTTGTGTCGAGGGTTGCTGGCGGGCTTGTTCTGTCTGCTGTGCCAGAGCCAAGAGTACGGAAGCATTCAAAGGCAAGTTCTGGTTCTGGCTGTCTGATCTGATCACCGGAACTGCATTTGGGGACTTTTGAATGAGTGGATCGACGACTTCCTCCGGCAATAAAGCGGCACTTGCGCCCAGTGCAGGTTCGATCACGTTGGGGCTCAAGTGATGGACCGCGTTTTGTGGCGGGAGACTTTTCAGTTGTCCCAAGCCTTCGCTGAAAATGGCGGTGGACTGTGAGGTCAGATCAGTCCCTGGTAAAGCTTCGGCTTGGGGGACGTTGGTGTTGAGTGTGAGGTCATTGACCGCGCCCTGAACAACGGGACGGGTCAGTTGTTCCAGGTTTTTGATGCCCAGTCCAGGGTTCTGGGGGGCCGAAATGGGTCCTGAGCCCAACAGCCATTGCACCACGGTTTCATCCAGACC
>JACCED010237404.1_pt1 | contig 37699 bp, 57 predicted proteins | sample 7455021 | NCBI WGS metagenome assembly JACCED01 (sample SAMN15323456, study PRJNA562643) | freshwater metagenome | isolation source: river surface water | place: USA:Blue River Watershed | collected 2017-08-19
AACCTTGGTTGGTTACTTTGGTACTCGCAAGGATAAACAAAGTTCATGCAAAAGACATTACCTTCCGGATTAACTCTAGGCTCGTAGCACATTTGAGTAGTTGTTGGTCGACCTTCTGCTTCATGTATTTTATAATACAGATTCCATGTAGATATGTTCATCTTTTGCCTCGCGAGTGTATTTATAGGCTAATTACTGTGTACTAAAGAATCATGAAAGATAAAATCAAAACCTATATTAAACTTGTTGAAGAGAAGACAGGTAGCCCTACCTTTTGCGCTCTTCCTTGGATACACATTGCTACTAGGCCAAATGGCGATGCTAGACTCTGCTGTGTTACTAACGCTAGCGGAGCCAAAACAGGTGACCATAAAGTAGGGCTAGTTAAAAAGGAAAATGGTGATCCTGCTAACTTTGGCAAGGATACTCTTAAAAGTGCGTTTAATAACGACTATATGAAAAGTGTCCGAAAGACAATGATAGAAGGTAAGATACCTGCAAGCTGTACTAAGTGTTTTGAAGAAGAAGACAATGGCGTGGTTAGTAAAAGACTTTGGGAACTTTATGAGTGGAATAGAGATGGATTAGATTTCCAACAGTTAATTAAAGACACGCAAGAGGATGGATCCATTCCGCACACTATTCGATACATGGATCTTAGATTAGGACATACATGTAATTTGAAGTGTGTAATGTGTAGCCCACACGACAGTTCAAGATGGGTTGAAGACTACAATAAAATTGTTCCTAAAACAACTAGCAATATTGTGTTCCAACAAATAAGATGGGACAAACAAGAGTTTGACAACTACTGGTACGAAAAGCCAGAGTTTTGGGAAGAAATATTTGAACAAATTCCAAACATAACTCAACTGTACTTTGCCGGTGGCGAACCGTTAATGATTAAAGAACATCGAAGATTCTTAGACGAGATCATTAAAAGAGGTTATGCAAAGAATATTAGCCTTCGGTACAACAGCAATGGTATCTTTGTTAACAAAGACATTATTGATGTTTGGAGCCAATTCAAACAAGTAAGGTATGCGTTTAGTCTCGATGCTCTTAAGGATCGTAATTACTATATTAGATACCCGGCTCAGTGGAAAGATATTGAAGATAGCTTATGGCTAATGGACAATACTCCAGATAACATACATTGTGCTATTGCATGTGCCGTACAAGCTCTTAACATTAAGCACATAATTGACTTTGCTAAATGGAAGCTATCCCAAGGGTTTAAAAAGATCAACAAATTTAAACTCGATGAATACGAAACTGGTGGCGGAATAATCAACTTACACTTGCTGTATATTCCAACTTTCTTAAGTGCTAGAATACTGCCTAAGAAAGACAAAGAAGAAATAAGAAAACAGTTCGAAGAGTTTAAAGTTTGGCTATGGAATAACTACACACAAGACGACAGTTTCTGGAACGACAATCCTTACGGATGGAGAAGATGGGAAGCTATTCTAAAATTCATTGAAGCAGAAGACCACACTCACTTGCTGCCTGACTTCAGAGAGTATATTACAAATATAGACTTAATAAGGTCATTAAACTTTAAACAGACTTTCCCCGAGCTTGCTCATTTATTTGATCAATAATAGAATCTGCAAATTTTAAATGCCAACCAGGGGAAGGACTAGCACCGTCTCTAGCAGTATCTTTGCCAACTACAGTTTCATCGATTGATGTGTTATATAGTGCATACGGCACTGTATACAAGTCAACGTTGTGGAGTTTGCACACTAGCTCAACCATGTGTGTATTTTTATCTCTATTATATTTGCAAGATGTTTTATCTATTCCCATGAAATAGTTTTTATAAGGTGGATCAGAAAACGCTGTCACACTTTCATGGAAGTTATCTAAGAACACTTCTCGTCTTACATCCTGTGGCCACATAATTACTACGCTAAGTTTTTTGCATCTTGGCAAAAAGTAAGGAACTGTACATGCTACCATCCTAGACACAGTATCAGGTGATGCTTTAGCAATAGCTAAGTTTAGAACCCGAGTGTTGGGTAGCTTTCTTTCTAATACTCTTAAAAATACATCTTCATCAGCAACACCTGTGCCGGCAGTTGAACTATTACCAAACCCTAGCATGAGGTGATCATATTGTTCGTAAGACTCTTCAAATTCTTTTTCTCTGTATCCTAAACTGTTAATCTTGTAAACAATGTCATCGCTGTCGTACTTTGCATTAGTTGGACTATCAGGGCTTTTAGGAAATAGCTCGCTACCCCATTTAAATGATTTACCGGCTACTGTTTTCATAGCACTTGCTGCAACCCATGATGGTGGAATGTGTGGGTAAAAATACTTATTCGTCATTTTTTATTTTAGTTAGTGGTATGTCAGATGCACAAGTACAAAAGTTTCTATCACATATAACTGGCTCTGTTGGCTTTTCAAAATAATTAAGACCAAGCCCGTAGTATATGTTCCCTAGACTTCCGCCTACTCTACAAGTTGCTCTATGTACTTCGCCGTCCCAGTTAATCATTAAACTCTCAATACCTGCATTACAAGTCCATCCTTTAAATTGATTTCTTTTTAATTTAATGACATCGTTAGCATGTATAATTTCAGAATCGTCTATTACACAATTACCTTGTATTGTAGCCGTTTTTAATTTAATCCAATGAAGGTCGTCGGGGTTGTAGCGCATATCATCAAAAAGATCATGGTCTCCATCAGTCCATCTAATTCGACGCACTGTACTAGGGATAGCATTATGATCTAAAATGCCTTTAGCAATTACTACAGCATCCATATGATCGTGGTGTGCCATAACTTGGCCAATTACGTTAATGGCGGTCATGTCGGCAAGTTTCTTTAAAGTATCGACTACCCTCATCCATTCGTACTCAAAGTGTATGCTAAACACATATTGGTCTACTGGAAGATTTGCATAAAATTCGTAAGGTCTTGTTCCGTTGGTTGTTACACTAATCCAACTAACACCTTTGTATTTGGCATACCTAACAACTTCATCAAATTTGGGGTGAACGCATGGCTCGCCTCCAGTGAAACTTAATCTTATAGGTTTTCCTAGTGCTGTTAATCTATCAATAGCAAGTTTTAACAAATCAATGTCAGTATGCTTACTAACGTTATCATGGATAACAGACGGACAATAACTGCAATCGTAGTTGCATCGTTTTCCTAAATTCCATTCTACTTTAATAGAATCCTGGTGTGGCCAGCGACTAGTTATCTTATTCATAATATAGGTTTAATCTTTGCATGATCGATGCTCATGTCTTGATACTTATTATCGTTGTAAAATGTAATCTTCTTAATAGATACATTCGATCCAATAATGTCCTTGTTCCAGTTTAGTTTGCATATGTGGTTTGGGATATACCAATCTCCAACGTTGCTATGATAATCTAGCATAGTATCATTAATGATAATTCTTCCAAGAAAGTATCTGCCCAACGACAAAGCATTTAAACTTTCAATTGGAGCAATGTTAGTTTTCTTAGCCCATCTATAAAATAGAGTTTCTACAGCTTTAGGAAAATTATACTCTGTTCTAAACACCATGCATGTCTCTGAACTAATTTGAGTTTGTATTGCTAGCTCTTCTTTGTTATCATTATCATTGAAGATATCTAACCAATCTTTCCCTAGTGTTCCATACCCCAATACAAGGTCACCCCATTTAGGACTAGGTTCTAACCACATCTTGTATTCTTCTTTGATTGGAATGAATGTACTATTATCGTCTTTAAAAAATGTAATGTTAGAATTGTATTGGATATATTTGTTTTTTAATTGTGCTTCAAGTATGTGAATACATTTGTTCAACAAATCCATATGATCGTTAGCATCAATTAGATCAACCATATTGCTGTGTGCTTGATTTAAATCACCTTCTGTAAAATCTTCAGGGATTAACTTCATCCCAACTTCACTGCAAATAGAATTAGCTATTGATAAAATTTTGTCTTTTGGAGAATTAACCGGCAACGATACATTAAAATGCTTGCTGTCTGAATGAATTTGTTGCCATGCATGTTGTACAGGATTATCGGATAACTGATAATCTAAAGACAAGTCGCCTGCTGCACAATTGATAACAATTTCAGCAGTGTTAAACCCTACAACATTTTGAAAAATTTCTTTCATACAAAAGGTTTAAACTCAGGAGTTACTCTAACAAAATCTTGATTACGCGACGCATCTAATTTTCTATTAAACTCGATGCAGTCTTGCCATCTGTCACTATGATCACTAGAGCGTAGAAAGTTTATGACTCCGTTAATTTGCCCAATTGTTAATTCTAGTAACATAGGATGCTCTTTAACAAGTTTAAAAGTATGCACACGCTCTTTGACAAAGTCTAATCTCTGGATTGCAAGACCTTTTAGATAAGGCGGAAGTACTTGTACTGACAGCACATCTGGGTACTTGACCATGTTTGTGTAAAATACAATTCCTAGATCATTTAAAAAGTACTCGATCATCTTATCAAGTATCAACACATTGCTTACTTGTACAGCAACTGCTCCTACTACTCTACTAATGTTAGGAATTTGTTTTATTTCTTGTACATTTTGTACAACATCATCCCAATTGCCGTTGCCGCGTATGTAGTTATAAACATCCCCAATGCCGTCAATAGAGACGTTAACAGCAACTGATCTAAAATTTGGCCAATATTCATGTATTGTTCTTCCTTTGCTTATTCCTAATGTTGTGCCGTTTGTTGCATACTTAATTTCAATTTGGTGTGCATACGGTTTTAACATATCAAGTATTCTATAATGCTGCGGATCCATTAACGGTTCTCCGCCTGCAAACTCTACTCTTCTAAAGTGAGGTAAATTCTTTTCTAAACTCGCCCACCAATTTGGATTGTCTTCAAATTTATCAAGTAGAGGTTTTCTTTCTAGATTGTGATCTGCTACTAAGTTGTAAATTACTTTACCAGAGTCTTTGTAAAAATCTTTAATTTCTGACCAATCATTCCAACTAGTGCTATCGCCAGGATGGCACATCCTACATTTAAGGTTACAAAGGTTGTTTAGCTTTAACTCCATTGTAGGAATTTCAAACGGCATTGTAAAATCATCACGCATTTTACTAACTGCATTAGGATACAAGTTAATGCGTGCTTCTGGAATTACACCTGCAATATGTCGTTGGCGTAAACTTTCGACTCCGTGGTCTTCTAGACTAAAACAAGGCTCACATTCTTTAGGACGCTCGCCACTTAACACTTGTTGGCGAATACGCTTCATAGTGTTGTTGTTCCATACTTCTTCTAGACTTTGGCATTGTATATTACCAATAGGGTGGCTGCGGCAACATACTTGAATAGCACCGTCTTCTCTAGTTGCTAGCCCAGTAAATGGGTGCATACAGAATGTTTTACTTGTTTTGCTCAATTGCCCACTCTCTTTCTTTACACCAGAAACATTTCCCGCATACTGGTACTTCTTGTCCCTTGACATAATTTTCGTAAGTAATACCGTTAGCAGTGCCTTCACAACTACGTGTGAGTTCAAACAAGTCCATAATGTCGTTGTCTTTGTATTGCTTTAATACCCAATCCTTTGTTACAAAACGGAAAGGGTGCAAGGCCCATATGCCCATATGATGCATAATTTCTAAGTGGCTGTTTTCTTCTGTTCGTTCTATGTCACGTTCGGCCATACCGTTAAACTGTGCTAATCTAGGATTACGTGTTACTCCATTGTAATAGGCTTCTATGTTATGTGTTTTACAAATAAACTCAGCATAAGCACGTTGTTGAATGTTGTCACCGCTAACCTTCTTTCCATACTCGTCTGTTAGGTTAGGGCCAATTACTTCATACTCTAACTCGGGAGCAATAAAGTTAACATGTCGTTTAAAATCTACATGATAGAATTTCCATAGAAGCCAATCATAGACACGTCGAGCATTGTATTGCTGCCATGGCTTGGACTTCCAATTTCTAACATGACTAATAATGTGTACCGTTACATTTTGGTCTTGCTCTCTAGCAAGTTTGCTTACTAGGTATGCAAGTAATGCAGAGTCTGCTCCGCCACTTACGCTAACAGCAATATTTTTCCATTCTGGGTCTAACGGAATGTTAACACCGTCTATATTATGTAGATGCATTTTCTAAATACCTTATCAAAGGACTAACTCCGACCGGTTGTCCATTTCGCAATGCAAGATATATGCTTTGTGTGGGTGTGAGACCAAAGTCATTGCACACCTTATAATAACTGTTAGCGTGAGTGTTCCATAGATAGTCAGTTGGAACACTGCGTATAAAGTGAAGTCCTATCATTGCTAATGCTCGATTGTTCATGTGAAAATCGTTCATTATTGTAACACTATCTTGTTTAGAATTTCTAGACCAACGTAAGCCAATTCTATTCCATCCTAGCCCAAGGCCCTTGCTTAAACTAATACCAACTGATGATATAGCAGGATGATTAAAATCAAATGTAACGTCTCGGCAACAAGTAACCCATGCACCGTCTATATGCACCTCAATTCTTTTTTGAGATGCTTCGTATAAAATCTCATCCATGTCTGCATGAGGTGCGCCAACTTGCGGGAATGGCATTGCAACAACTAATGGTATATCAGGTATTAATGATCCAACGTCTTTAATGTAAGACAGATTCAGTCGTTCGTGATATCTATAATCGCCTCTGATAGTTTGCACAGGATGTTGCATATATAGATTATCAATAAACTGCGTACAGCCATTAACAATATCAACTCTGTCAAATTTATCTAAGCCAATTAAGTTGTTAAATTTTGATCCTAGTATCCACGATGCTGCTTCGTGTTTAAAATTAGTGTAAACGCTATCAGTAATATCCTTATCTAGATTGCCAGATAGTACTTCTTGGACTAGTGATTCTAATTTGTTATCTGCAAGAGGCTGTGGCCGTTCTGTTTCTAGCCATTGCTCACTGTATGATGTTGCTACCTTGATTCTTTCCACGTTTTATTTACATGAATAATAGTAGCATATAAATATTTCATGCTAACCAAAATGAACATTAAAGTCGACCTTGCACCAATTGTTGAGCAAGTTAAATCTCTCAATTTTGGCAAGCGACTAGTGCTTAACTACACTGATGGAAAATTGCTAAACGGTCCTTACAAAACTTTACCAGAATTTGTAGGCACACCAATAGGTGATATTTTGCAAGTATTAGGCAATCCCGGTGAAGCACGTTTGTTAAAACTAGACTCAGCCGAATCGTATACAGCACACTCTGATCCAGATGATCGAATTCATTTAGCCATTACAACTAACCCACATGCTTATTTGATTGACATAGACGACAATCAAATGTATCATTTACCAGCTGACGGTCAATTATGGAAAATGGATACTAGTAAAATGCACGTTGCTGCTAACTTTGGTGGCAGAGAAAGAATACACCTTAATATACGTGTAGCACTTCCTGCATTTACTTCTCCCGGATACTTGCTAAGGTTAGAAGGTGGCGACTTTGATTGGAAACAAGAGTCATACACAACATTGATGTCTTTCTTTAATCGTGCTATAAAAGATAACTTGATAACAGGGTTTGAAAAAATAAATGACAGAGAAGTTCTGTTAAACTGCGACCCGGACATTTTAGACAAGCATATAGACGAATTACTTTCTAAAGGGTTTAACGTTGTTCTTACACCATATGAGCTTCTACGATAACCCATTAAAAGTACTTGATATCGAACCTAGCTCTTACTGCAATGCCAAATGCCCACATTGCATGAGAGAAAGCCAAAATGGCGACTACAGTTTCTTTAAACAAGTACACCTAAGCGAAGGTTTTTTTGATGTGTTCTTTCCTAAAGATGTTGCAGCAGGGTTAGACATTGCATCATTTAGCGGCAATATTGGCGAACCTGCTATGAATAAAGAACTGCCAAGCATTCTTAAATGGTTTCGGAAACAAAACCCTAATGTGTTTTTAGAAGTGTACACTAACGGCAGTGTACAAAGTCCTCAATGGTGGGAGCAACTAGGACATATTATAGGAACTAACGGCAACGTTATCTTTGCTATCGATGGTTTAGAAGATACTAATCACATATATCGGGTAGATGTTAAATGGAAAAAGCTAATAGAGAATGCTGCGGCATACATTAGTACTGGTGCAACATCTACTTGGCAGTTTATTCCTTTTAAACATAATCAACATCAAGTAGAGCTTGCTGAACAAATGTCTAAGGACATGGGGTTTACTAATTTTAAAATAAAGATATCGCATAGAGACTTATTGAATCAACCACAAAACTCTAAAAATGCTGTAGAGCCTGCGGACGATCCTAGGTTCAAACATCAAGGACAGCGCCTTGATTTTGTTCGCATGGACAAGACTGAAGAATACTTAAACTCTGTCAGCATTAAGTGCTATGCCATTGAAGAAAGAAACTTATACATATCCGCAGAAGGACTGGTGTTTCCTTGCTGCCATACTGCTAGTATCTTTTTATTAAGTGATGACTTGCTACCAAAAGGCTACGATTGGATTAAGAACGTCAAGTTAGATTTTAATCAAGACGAAATAAATCTTTATAAGAATAAATTAGAGGACATATTGAATTCTAATACGTTTAAAAGAATTAAAGAATCCTGGTCTTTAAAAATGAGTCAAGGTCGTAATCCACTATGTGCTGCTATTTGCGGAAAGTGTGATAATTCAAAAAGTTTAATTGAAGGGTTGCTAGGCAATGAATAAAATTATTAAGATTAAAATAGCAAACCCAAATGCATTACGAATCAATTTTGTCATGACTAGAAGTTGCCCATACTCTTGTCGATACTGTCCAGATACATTAAATGCAGGTAAGCACAGAGAAATTGATCTAAAAGAATTTGAAGATTTTTTGATGAGGTTTGATAACCGAGATCGTGCAATACAGATAACGGGCGGTGAATGTACAACGCATCCGCAGTTTAAAGATATAATAGAAACTGCTAGGCGTGCCGGTTTTAATGTTGCTGTAGATTCTAACAGTGTTAGGACTGTTAGATTTTACGAAGAAGTAAAGCATTTAGTAGACAACTGGTGCATTACATTACATCCTAGCCAACATACGTTAGACTTAGAAAAACTTAAGATACTAGCAGCATCTTCTTTCCTAGTAGTGTATGTTATTATGGACCCGGATCATTGGGATGTTTCACTTGATTGGCTAGAGCAAGTATCTCAATTAAAAGACTTAAAGGTAACTCCAATTAGGATTATGGACAACTGGTCAGGTGCTAGCTTTGTAGCAAACTATTCTCAAGAGCAATTAGACTTCCTAGCCAATGCAAATTCAAAATGGCTGTTTACTCCAGAACGAGAATCGGCACTTAGAAAAACACATATGTGGTTAGCTGACACTGAGTCGTTTGCAGAATATAACGACGGTACTAGTAGCGAATTAGATGCGTTTGAACTTATTAGAAAGAAGCAAAATAACTTCTATGGCTGGAAATGCAGGGCTGGTTATGAGTCTATTTGCATTTTTGATGACGGGCATACTACTTGGGGGAACTGTGGTATAAAAAGATTTAACCACTACAGAGATGTATTTCCTAAAGACTTAGAAGAAGAAATAGTCTGCAACTTTGTCGAGTGTACTTGCGGAACTGATGTTAGGTCTACAAAGTATCGGACTGAATAAACTGATCGTTAGGCTGTCCAAAGTCGACTGTTTCAAACTTTCCGCAAACTCTTGCACAAGTAATTAACTTATCAGTAGTCCACTTTCGTTCCCAGATAGTTTGCCAAGTCTCGGACTCAACGACATTCTTAATACCATTGCTAGCATTTAACTGCTCAATGCCGCCAAACTCCGAAACTAGCTTGTCGTACTGAGCCTTCATTGCTCCGCTTACATCATTGTTTACATGATTTGGGTCGTAGTAAGTGTAAGGAATAGAACTTACCCAACAGCAAGGCATAATTGTTTTGTAAGCGTCGATGTATATTTCTTTTATACCCTGCACATAGCAATCAACCTTTGCTTCCGCAACTACCTTCTTGTAAGAATCGATTACGCTCTTAGGCATAAACTTAACAACGGTATCGGTAGGAGGTTCGATGATATGTGTTGTAGTGCCTGTTTTGTCTACCACATCATACTTAGGTTCTATTAAAAACCTCGAACTATTTTTAAGCATGAACTTTTCAAACCCAAGCTCGGTTGCTCTGTTCCTACATTCATCTACTTGGTGTTCGTTATGCTTAAACTTAATAAAGGTCCATTCTGCTCTGCCACCAGCATCAATAAATGCCTTAGCATTTTTAATTACAGTTTCGTACTTTGTACCTACTCTGTATAAGTGATGTGTATCTTCTAATCCATCAATACCAAAATGTACGCAATGGTTAGTTGGCAATGCTTTAGCAAGAGCTGCCCACCATTCTGGTTTTCTTGCGCCGCCGTTTGTGTGAATGCCAATATGCAATTCTGGCTTAGCCTGCGACAAATGTTTACACATTTCAACTAAGTCGTTGTGCAACATAGGATCGCCAAAGTTACCACAGAAATATAAACGATCAACTGTGTCTAGTACTTCTTGAGATAAAATTGATTTTAAATCGTCAAGTGTCCACTCTTTTAAATTTAAGTAAGGGTTCGGCAAGCCGCCATGGTTGTTTCGAGCACACATAGGGCAACTGGCTTGGCAATTGCTAGTTAGTTCAATATGAATAGACCTTAACTCATTAAATTTAAACATCTGGGAATCCAATAAGCATATATCTTGTGTACAATTGAGTTTCTAATTCACCTGCATATAAAATATTTCGCAAGTGGCTTTGTTCTTTAAATTCTTCTAAACTAGAAGCTGTACGTACATGCTCAGGTATGCTGTAATTGTTGCTTTGCAAAATAATCATACTGTTATTTGGCATGCCACTTAACCAAAGATCATATTGGTCCTGTGTAATATGTTCACAGCTAGTATTAATAATAACATCAGCATGACTTCTACAAGTAGTCATGTCGGCTGTAAATGCTTTAAATTTTCCTACCTGATACTCTAATTGGTTCATTAGGTTTGCTGTTGCTTCACATTCTGGATCAATGTCAATACTGTTAATTTTTTCAATGTACAAATTACTTTGAAAGAACATGCTGGCAAGCACACCTACCCAACCGCCGTGTATGTCAATGGTCGGCCATTGTACTGTGTTATGTTTAACTTCACTGTACTCTTCGATTAGCCATTCTTTACTTTGAATCTGTCCTCGCCAAAATGCATCCATTGTTCGCATAGGATCTTTGCTTTGACGAATGGCACACATCCAGTAATGTAAATGCTCTAAATCTAAATTTATTTCTACTTGCATTTTGGTATTTTACTATCCGCTGAACTAACACATGCAGGTGTTGTGCAGGGAGTAGGCTCCTTAAATAATTCAAAAGATTCTAACGTGCCGAGTGGTTGATCAAAACAACTGTAAGCACGTTTAACTTCGTTACCTCTAATTATAACACTCTGGTGTCCACTATTACAACTCCAGTTTTGGAATCTATTGAATCCAAACGCATTGAATCTTTCGGCTTGGTCAAACAAATGTTCGTTGCCATCTTGATCGTACAATGCTATTTGGTAAAGGTCCTCGCCGTCTGCACGTTGAGGGAATCCAGTTTGCATTAAGTAAATCATTTCTTCAGTGTAGCCATCGACTACAGATGTTGCTGATAAGTTGCTTTGAGGTTTAAGAGTTACATTAATACCTCGCTTATGCAATCGTTCCATTCGGTTATACAGTTCATAAAAGATTTCCGGAACCATAACTTGGTTAACAGTTACATACACGTTGTCGTACATTAACTGTAAACACTTATCGCCAAACTCTTGTTCTTTAGCAAACTCTGAGTGATAGCTTGCTGTAATACTTCTACGTTGCATGGGCATGGTAATGTCTGCCCAATTCTTCCACCACTTGCTGCCTGGACTTAGGTTTGTAGTCATATGCACACTTTGGTACGGACTTTCTAAATCATTTTCGACATGTTTGGTTAAATCGAGTAAATATTTGTATGCAGTTGGTTCGCCGCCACTAAATGACCAGTGAAATTCTGTAAACCCGTTTAGCCTAGCTTGACGCTTTATTTCGTCTACTGTACGTTTATACAGTTCTAAACTTTGGTAATCGGGCTCGTCGGTTCTGGCATACGGCCAACAATAGCTGCATTTATAGTTACAAAATCTGCCCAAAATCCAACTAGTATTAAACAATGGGCGGTCAAGCATTGTTCTTTGTCCAAATCGAACTATTTGGTTAAATGGTATATTTGAAAATGTCATTGACATTATTTACAAGTGATCTTATAATACTGAGGTAGACGTGAGTGGAACATGGTATACCTCCTCCAAGGCCTTCGGGCTACGGAGGGAAAAGGTCCAGCCCATAGTGGTGACTTTGTAGGTTCGAATCCTACCGTCTACACCATTTAACACACAGTGAGGATTTATGAAAAAACTTTTGCTAGTAATTGCTATGCTGTTTGCAACCGCAGTTAGTGCTAAGGACATTATGAACAAAAACGAAAAGTGGGACATGACCACTGGTCCTAAAACTATCACTGTTACAAAAGTTGCAGTTGACAACATTCAAGCTACGTGCGAAGCAGAAAGTCGCAAGCGTGGTAATGGCGGGTTTGGTTTTGGAGTCGAAGCATGTACATTTTGGAAAGGCAATCAATGTACTATCTTTGTACAGAAGCGTGAAACTCATCACACGCTAGGTCATGAATTCTATCACTGCTTTAGCGGAGCATACCATTGACAACTGTTTCATCTAGTCCCGACCGTAACACTTTCCAAAAAGAAAAGTACCTCGAACGATGTGCCAAAGAAGGCAAAGAACCTAGCAAAGAGTATCTTAAGATGTGGGAAGATACTGCTCGACAACACGCCGAGTGGGCTGATCGAGAGCACAAGAACGACATGGAGTACGATCTACGTACTTGCAATTGGATGCTAGAAAAAGTTCGCCAAAGTGATACATATGCTCAAAATTTATATGCAGCTATGTGTAACATGCAATGGCAAAGTCGAGAGTTTTGGCAGGAATTAAAAGGCGAAACTTGGTCTTGCTCTTGGAGATATGCAGGCGGTATAATTGCCGATATGCAGCAAAAAGGTGACTACATTGATTGGTACTGTTCTGGCATCCGAAATGACGGCTTTCGGGACGACCTAGACAGTCAGTACACTAACGGGTACGTTCCAGAAGGTGTAGTAACTGACGAGATTGAATTCGATCTTAATAAATTAGGATGGCGTCCTGTACCGTATAAGGATGACGACTTAGTATGATATATAAATATGAAGAAGTGTTTGAGGATATCCCAGGAGATCCAAATAACTGTATTATGAAAATTCCTCCAGAAGTTGTGGAGCAAATAGGCTGGAAAGAAGGCGACGTTATTACTATCAAATCGGAAGAAGGAAAGATAACTTTATCAAAGAAAAATGGCTAAAGACGATATTATTGAACTCACAGGCACAGTAGACGAAGTATTACCAGGTAACATGTTTAGAGTAAAAATTGAGCAGGCTGCTGCTCCTATTCTGTGTTACATGGGCGGGAAATTAAAACAGCACAAGATTAGAATCATTCTTGGTGACACTGTTAAAATTGAAGTCAGCCCGTATGATCTGACAAAAGGTAGAATATCTTATAGACTATGAACTCGGTATTGGAAACTGTTTGCTTTATCTGTAACAGCATACGCATTAGAGCAAAGCAAAGCATTGGTTTCCAAAAAATACTTACAATCGTAAGGCAAGAGTTTAAAGCTAACGGCTTACAAATCAAATTTAAATCTGTCCGTAAATCTTTTTTAAATCAAGAAGAGTTTTATGTTAACGCATACTACGATTGCGAAGATGATTACGACGGAGAGATTCCCATAGAAGTAATCATTTATCACAATTTTGATAAAACAATTATTTGGGATCAAAAACACATAACTGATTTGTTAAGAGAATTATTCGATGCAGTAGTACACGAATATAAACATCAACGACAGGCTAAACGCAGAAGCTACAAAACTTATTGGACTAGGCACGACGGCAATCATCATTATCACTTGTATCTAACAGATCCAGACGAAATAGATGCATACGCTGTTAGTATTGCTATAGAACTTTGCAGAGCTCTTGGCAAATACAGAGCATTAAGATATATGCCTAAACTTACTACACTGGCTAGATTTAAAGTGAATGGACAATTTGTAAGTCCTAATTTACACGCCTATGTTAGCCATTTTAGTCTATCGGATCCAATACTCAAAACCATAGCCAAAAAAATTTACATACGACTTCAAAAGGTTGACACAGACTACATCTTCATGTAAAATGCTTGCATTACTATAATTGCTAGCTAAAATGTCAGACCGACCAGAACCCACATTTTCTTTGCAAACTGCTATTGAGCTAGCATGTGCAGCCGAACGGGCTAACATTGGGTATGTTAAAGAAGCTGAACTGTTTAATACAGCTTCGGAATTTAAGTACTCAAATAAAGAACTGATCATGGTAGCCATTGGAGCTATTGATCCAAAAAAGTACGAAGACTTGCCTAACAAGCCTGTACTACTTTGTACTAATCTCGAAGATCGAGAGCGTGCAACTGAAATGCGTAAGTTCTTTAAACGACTGTTGTTTACTGCTATTGAAGGCGATGATCAGTTTAAATCTGACTTGTTTACTGTGCTGGAAAAAGAAGAAGTAGCCAAAAACAAAATGGGGTTTATTGCATACTTGCCTTTTGCGTACCAAAAAGAAAAATATCAAAGCTCTATTAAAAAAGCTGTACCTGAGTACCTAGGTAACATTGGTGAAGAAGTACTTGACCTTGATTGTGAAATCATTCGTTCCTCTCGTTCAAAAAATTACGATGCGTGGAACACTGATGCTATAATCGACTCTAAACTTGTAAGCTGGATGGGCAAAGCACAATTAAAATTAGGACCGTGCGTACTGATCAAAGGAAAGATAAAAGACCATAGCGCACACTGGCAGTACCCAGAAATTAAAGTAACTAGACTTAATTACGTAAAGGCGTTCCAATGACATACAACGAAAAAGATTACGAAGAGTTTGCAAAGCGCATGGAAGAAAAGTATCCTCTAATGTATGGCGGAAAGTACGGTGGCTTTGGTGTAAACCCAGGATGGTGGCCTATTATTGAGTCACTAAGTGCTAACATTCAAAGTCATATCGATTGGTGGAACAAGAATCGAGAAGCTCGCCCTGTAGTTGAACAAGTTGTTGTTCAGCAAATTAAAGAAAAGTTTGGCGGACTAAGATTCTACTACCAAGGTGGTGACGATACAATACGTGGAATGGTACGTATGGCAGAATCCTGGGCAGCTCGCACTTGTGAAGAATGTGGTAAGCCTGGACAAAGTCGAAGTGGTGGGTGGATTAAAACATTGTGTGATGAACACGAAGCAGAACGTCAACAACGATACAAAGAAAGGTTCGGAGAATGATTACTCTAAAAGACTATCTCGAAGCAGTTAACTATAAGATTACCGGCGGTAGCGAATACAGCTGGAAGTGTTTCGGCACAAATGCTCGGTACTTAGACTGCCAAGATCGAGAAGATTCCGATGGCGATTTTAGCGGTCATGCTATCTTTGATTCTGAAGACCAAACTGTGTATTCCATCGAAGTATGGGACTATGTAAACGATCGAGAATATCGCTGGATCCATCCAGATTTTGTAAGCGATTTCAAACAAGAGTGCATTGATCGAGAACTTGATCCTCGTGAATCACTTGATGGCAAAAATTATATTGACATCGATGTTCCAGAGGACATTCTAGACAAGCTGCAAAAAATTGTTGCTAAGGAAGAATACGACGATCGCGTTCAAGTGCCAGTTAACTTTACCGATGCAGAACTGCTACAATACATGAAGCTAGCACACGAACTAGACATTACATTTAATGAACTTGTCGAGCGTGCTATTAAAGAAGCTATCAAGGACTACGAACGTGATCCTGATGGTTTTAAAAAGAACGCAAAGGAATTTTTTGATGAAAATTAAACTTGTGTCAGACCTCCATTTAGAGTTCTCTGACATTAACATTAAAAACGATGAAGGTGCCGATGTACTAATTTTAGGTGGCGACATTATGATTGCCCAAGACCTTCACGACCACATTGCTGCTGATTTTAATCCTTACAGTCAAGGAGCTTTTGCCGACCTTAGCCGTAAGCAACAGCGTGTACAACGATTCCGTGATTTTTTTAAACGTGTAAGTTTTCAATTTCCACACGTTATCTACGTGATGGGCAATCACGAATTTTACAATGGTAAATTCTTTGCTGGCATTGATTACATGCGACAAGAAGTTGCTAAGTATCCTAACATCTATTTGTTAGAGCGTGATACTAAGGTTATAGATGATGTAACGTTTATCGGTGGTACCTTGTGGACCGATATGAACAAAGGCGATCCTTTAACTATGCATGCCATCGAAGGTATGATGAACGACTTCCGTATCATTCGAAACGACAAGCGTAACTATGCGGCTATGAGTAGTCGTGATGTTGTAGATCGTCATGCTCGTACACTGCAATACTTTAGAAGCGTCTTGGCCGAACAGCACGACAAGAAATTTGTAGTTGTCGGACATCATAGCCCTAGTTTCCAAAGTGTTCATGAGAGTTACAAGAATGAAACACTTATGAACGGTGGTTATCACAGTGATTTAAGTGAATTCATTTTAGATCATCCGCAGATCAAACTATGGACACATGGCCACACCCATCATCCATTTGACTACATGATTGGTGAAACACGTATAGTTTGTAACCCTCGAGGTTATGAAAGCGATGGTTACAGCGAAGACACTGGCTGGAACCCAAACTTAATTTTGGAGATTTAAATGCAAAAACCGGAAAACTTAACGCCGCCGAGTGTGGCAGATATGCTACGAATTACTGGCGGGAACACTGCTGCTTTCATGGAACATGTAGCAGGTCATATTGACAAACTGGAACAAGAGATTGTACAATTACAAAATCGTGTTGCAGAGCTTGAAGCTCAATATGAACCCAAAGGCGAAGACAATGTTTAACTGGTTTACAAATCTAGGCAAGTCCAAGAAGGAAACATATCCAACTTGGGATGATATTCCTCCACTTAATTCAACACCACCTATGCCAGAAGTAACTCCTCCAAAAGAAGAACCTGCTAAGATTTTTTACCGATTGGGGTTGACTGATAATAACCGTGTTGCGTTTAGCATGGGTTACAGTGAAATCACAATGAACAAAGAAGGCTGTCAGCAGCTGATTGATCAGATTGCGTTCTTCCAAAGTCAACTCTATGACGAAGACAATAATGGTGGAGATGGTCCGGATGGCGGAGAACCTGTACCAGTACCCGAAGAAACTGGACTTAAACTAGTAAAGGCTGCATAATGAGTGGAAGAGGTTTTATTGCTGCTGAGCCGGATCAGCTATGTGAAATGTGCGGTGCCATTGACGAATGCCGTCCATATGGTCCTAATGGTGAGCAAATTTGTTTTGAATGTGCTACTACTAAATGCGATCCTGCACAAGTAGAAAGAAAAATGGCTGAATACATTTTTGGAGAAAAGCCGCTATGAAAATCGGTCTCAGTTATAGCCGATGCGTTCGTGACATCATTGATGGTCATGTAAACATTGACGATGTACTAGTTCTTATTACTAGAACAGATTTTGATCCACACAACGACACGCAGTGGAAAAGTATCTGGCACGGCTACGGTGGTGGCACTGATGGCAATCCGCTTCGAGGAATGCTAAGTGGTAGCCTTCCCGAATGGGGAAACTATGGTGACGAAATGGAAGAAAAGTTTCGTGAAGTATCAATCGAACTATACGAGTCTGGACGTATGCACCAACCTCGACAGTTTGGCGCACATCCTCGTCGATTGCCGCATATTTGGCTTGAAACTATTTTGCCTAGCGAAGAGCTAGACAAGAATCCTAGTATCAAAGCTGCTTGGGAAAAGTTCCAAACTATTGCTGCTCTTAGCAGCGTTGACGTAACCAATAATCATTCAGCATGAAAAAACTAGCTTTGCTAACTGTTGCATTATTGCTTTCAGCATGTGGTGAACGACCAAGTGTTCTATCTTACGAGCAGTTGTCTAACTACCCAAAAGACTGTAGCATGAAGTCATCGCAGTTAGCAGAGCTAAAAAATATTCAAGCATACAAAAACTTTGTTCAAGATCCCGACAACCTCAATGAAGAAGATCGGGCGTATAATAGCAAACTCAAAGCAACTATTTGGTGGTACACTGTTACTTGCAACAATGAAAAACTTACTGTTTCTTACACTGCTAATTAGCAATATAGCCATTGCCGACTGCAAAGTTGACAATGCTAGTCGGGTCACTTCGACTCGAAACGTAGGACAAGTAACAGATTTATCCAAAGACATTACACATCACAAGTGTACAGTTAAGTATCGTATTAATGTTGACAAGGAGTGGCATAATGTTACTTGGTCACACTCAGGGTATGAAGATGGAGAGTTTCTTTGTAACGTTGCTATCGACAATGGACGTAAGCAGCTACTAACTATGTTGGGCGGCACTATCGAATCAGAAAGCCTAGTAGTGTGCAAAGAAGGTACTGTGCCAAAACAATCTCCTGTTAAAATTGGGCAAGAAGTCCTAGAAACCGAATTAGCTCGTGTTCCAGAGTACGGTTATTTTAAACACAATAACAATATTTGCAGGCTTTTTAAAGAACGATATAACAACGGAGTGTTGCGTGTAAACCACGGTGTTATATGTCAAGCAGATAATCAACGTTGGACTGTAATTGACAAATGGTAATTTTGGCTGTATAATGCGTAGCATTGTAACAGATAGGAATTACTATGATCAATGTTCGTCCAGGAATCAATGAGTTTGAGCTTATTGTTGTTCTAGATTATCTTAAAGAACGTGGTACCGAATGGGCCGACATTATGCCCGGGAACGACTGTGTTTGGGTAAGCACTGGATCTGCTAGTGTTCCTATCAACGAATACTTTATATTCCGTCAAGGCCGTTTGGTTGACATCCAAATCGATTGATGTTATACTACACCCAACACTTAACACACAGGAGAAAATTATGCCGCGCTACAGCTTCCAAGTTGAACTGCGTCGACCTGCATTTGACAACGGCAATATGAATACTAGCGAATGGGCTGGTACTTTTAACACTGTTGTCGAAGCAAATGATCCGTACCAAGCACGTATGATGCTCGAAAACCAAAATGGTGGTCCGGAACGTGCCAAAGTTTACTATCAAGGAGAAGCGTAATGTTGAAATACATCGTTGTATTTGTAGCAGGCGGCATCTTCTTTACTGTCGGATTTAGTGGTGTTGCTCGTATCCTTGACAAAGGTGTTGAGCAAGTTAAGACTCAATCAGTGGAGATGGCAAAATGAAAACTGTTGTTACATTTATTTTTGTTGCATTGTCTATGACATTTGCTGCTTGTTCAACCGTTGCAGGTGTTGGTAAAGACATTACAAGTGCTGCTGAGTGGACTAAAGAAAAGGTGGGTGGACGATGATTAGAGCATTTATTGCCTTTGCATTGTTTGCTACATTGTTTCACTTTTGCATTACTTCGTGGCGTGCGCTTAGTGGTCAAGAAAAATGGTCATTGACAAAGTCAATCGGCTATAGTATAATCGTGTCATTGCTAGCAGTTGTAGCACTGATTGGACTTGTAATTTTGTTTTAAGGATCTATATGATCAATGATGTTTGGCTTAGGCCTTTGTATTTCGTACTCGGTTTTACCGTGTGTTTTTATCTTTTTTCTACTGGAGTTCTTTAATATGAAACGTTTTGCAATTTTTGGTGTTCTGATTGCTGCTGTGTTTGCAACTGGCTGCACTCGAATCGAAACTGGTGAAGTCGGTGTTCGCGTCGGGTTTGATAAACAGGTTCAGCAAGGCGAACTCTTGCCCGGTTCGTTTAATCAAACACTAGTCGGCGATGTCCTGACGTTCCCTATCAAGGACGTCAACGTGGTCCTGGAAAATATGAATCCAGTAGCTAAAGACAATTCAACTATGAAAGATGTTGACGCAGTAGTTGTCTATAACATTAACCCACAGGCAGTTGCTGAACTTTACAGTACTAAGAACAAATCGTTCCATGCTGAAGCAAAGGGCGACACTTACGTGATGTACAACTACATTGTTCAAAATGCTCGTAATGCTATCTACAAGGCTGCTCGCAAGTACGATGCCCTAGACATGGCGGACAACCGTACTGAGATGGAGAACTTCATTAAAGAGGAAATTGTTCGAAACCTTGCTGAAGAAAAACTCGATGGTTCGATTATGATCAGTCAGGTTATGATTCGTAATGTCTTGCCTAGCGATACTGTTGTAGAATCGGCAAATGCCCTAGTCCGTGCTAAGAACGAACTCAAGCAAAAAGAGGTTGAAGTTAAAACTGCTGAAGCAGAATCGCGTCGTATGGCTGCTCTGGCTAATAACTCAGCAAGCTCTATCGCATTCATGCAAGCACAGGCTATGCTGAACATTTCCGAAGGTATCAAGGCCGGCCGAGTGCAGACTATTGTTGTTCCTAGCAACATGACAGGGTTGATGATTAACAAGTAAGGAGATTCAAATGAATCAAAATATATTTCGAGCAGGCGTAGTAATTGGAAGTGTAGTGCTCTTGGCACTGGTTGCTCCGATTATCTGGGCTGCTGCTAGTGCAGGAATTGGACTAGTGGCACTAGGCGTAATTGGTTTAGTCGGTTTTGGTTTGATCCAAATGATGCCTTACTTTGGTCAGAAGATTGAAAACACTGTTCTTAAACTTCGCAAAGCAGAAGCACGTGGCAATCCAATTGAACAACTGCAAAACTTTATGCGTCAAAAGGCGCAACAAGTAGCAGACTTCAAAGCAGCCGTGGCTACTATTAGTGGGCAGATTAAGAACCTGCAAGCAATGGTAGATCAACGCAAGCGTGAACGTCCTAACTATGATGCAACTGCACAAGAAAAGTCTATTCAAGCAATGACTGATGCTTACAACGCACTCAAGCAAAAGTATATCAATGCTGAAAATGCTCTTGCTCAATTGCGTGAAGTGATTCAGGACAAAGAGTTTGAATGGAAGTTTAGCCAAGCCGGTCAGCAAGCTATGCAAAACCTTAACGCAACTAGCGGCAAGGAACTTATGGAAGCTATGCTAGCAGACGAAGCATTTAGTTCAGTCACTGAAAACTTTAACAAAGTATTTGCTGACTTGGAAATGGAAGCCCAACATCTTACTGCAACCAAATCGTTGGAATACGACGCAGGAATGACTTTGGACTTGTCTAAGATCAATCTTAAAGTAGCTGCATAAGGAGTTGACATGCAATTCTGGAATGTGTTAAAATATGTTTTGATGGTTGTGTTTGCAGCCATTCTAGTTGGAGCCGTTTATATGGCACAGGATGACACTCCAACTCCTCAACAAGCTGTGCCGCAAGCTGGTCAATCTAAATTTAACTTTTAAGGACACACACATGAAAAAGTTTATCTTTGCGCTCGTAATGGCGTTTACCGCAACTGCATGGGCTGCTCCGGCTGCTGATGCTCCTGCCGCAGACTGCGAAGGTCTTAAGGTAGCAACTGGCCCTAAGGGCAAAGGCTACTCTACTCTGTTCGCAGACATTCAAAAAGTAACTGGTGGTAAGATCGCACTGTGCGAAGTTAACACTGCCGGCGGACTGGATAACCTCAATGCACTTTCCACTAAGGAAGCGGACATTGGCTTTGTTCAGATCGACACTTGGAATGATATGAAAGGTGGTGACGAAAACATTGCAGCCCTGCAATACATTATGCCAATGAACAGTAACTACCTGCACGTAGTTACACTAGCAAGTGGCTTTACTCAAACAACTGCTAAAAAGTTCTTTGGTAAGGATGAGAAGCTGGTTGTGATTAATAGCTTTGCAGACCTGCGTGGCCAACGTGTAGCACTGGTCGGTTCTGCACAACTGCTAGGTCGTAAGCTGGATAAGCAACTTGGTTACAACATGCAATTCGTTGACGTGAAGTCTGATGCCGATGGTTTTGCAATGGTTAAGAAGGCAGAAGTTGCAGCCGTGTTTACTGTTAGCGGATGGCCAAGTGGAACTGTTAAGCAACTGCAACAAGCAGATGGCTTGACTCTTGTTCCGTTCAACGCACCAATCGGTGAGCCCTACAAAGTTAAGCCGCTGAACTATAAGAACATTGCTGTGTACAATAACAACAGCTTGGCTATTCCAAACGTTCTTGTAACTCGAGCATTTACTAGTACACGTCAAGCTAACGTAGCAGCAGTTCAATCAGCTATTACACGCAACTTGACTGAGCTCAAAGAAGGTAACTATCAACCTGCATGGAACGAAGTTAACCCAAATGCTCCAGTAGCAAACATGACTAAGTTCAAAGCCAAATAATTTGGCTAACAGATAAAAGGGTCTTGACAGACCCTTTTTCTTTGTGTATAATGCTTACACTATTAACAGACACTGAGAGGTTAAAATGAAATACATATTCGCTTTAGCAATTGCTGCACTTCTTACAGCATGTGGAACTACTGATCCGTATGCAAAACGTGCAGAAACCGAACGGAAGTATGAAGAAGCTGCTATTGACAAAGCACTAGATGCATCACCAAAATGGATGGATCAGTTGCCTACAAGTGCATCAGCAGTATTTGGCAACGGCGAAGGACGTGCTGACAGTCGCAATATGGCTGTAGAAGTTGCACTAAGCAACGCTCGTTCGATGATCTGTTATAACGCAGACGGCCGTGTAAGTTCACAAACTAAGGACTTCCAAACACAATCGAGCAAGTCTAGCAATGTAGAACGTGTTACTCGTTCAAATTGTAACAATGTAGACATCACAGGTGCAGAGCTTGCAGGCGGATATGGCCCTAATCCAAAAGTAATTCGTACTGGCAATAAGTACACTGCGTTTGTATTGCTTGCACTGCCTACAGGTGACGCCAATATTCAACGAAAATACAAAGACGATCGCAAGCGTGAAGAACGTGAGCAAGCCCGTGCTGTTGAAGCATTTAAAGAACTGCCAGCAAACAAGGTCGAGTAATGTTTAATTTAGTAGCATTTATCAAGTGGATTTTTGTTAACATAGGCAAAAGTTTGCTTAAACAACACAACCGATTTAAAGACGGATTAGAAGAAGAAACACCAATTACTTTGTTTGCTTGGCTTCTGATATCTATATTCACGTCAGTTCTTTTTCTAATCGTGTTTGGCGGACTAAGTGTATTAATTGGAATACACTTGCCAATTGAAATTTGGTTTGCCTACATGATTAGCTGTGTACTCTATTTGCTTTACACTGGCACTAGTGTCATGTATAATACATTTAAGTCCGAGAGGGCTGAACTATTTGAAACAATTAAAAACGGAAGATAATAATGACACGACTAATCCCTACAGTTATTGAAACAGAACCGCGCGGTGAACGTGCATATGACATTTATAGTCGTTTGCTTAAAGACCGCATTGTTATGCTCGACTCAGATGTAAACGAGCATACATCAAGCGTTATTGTTGCCCAACTACTTTTTTTGGAGAGTCAAGGAAATGAAGACATCACCTTTTTTATCAACTCACCCGGCGGCTCAGTTACTGCTGGATTGGCAATATATGATACTATGCAGTTCATTAAACCTGATGTGGCTACCTATGTACTTGGCCAAGCCTGCTCTATGGGAAGTTTCCTTGCCCAAGCAGGAGCAGCAGGAAAGCGATGCGTCCTCCCAGAATCACGAACAATGATTCACCGTGTTAGTTCTGGTACTCCGGGCACACGAGGTAGTGTCCATGTGCAAGAACTGCAATTTGAAGATGCCGTTCGTGCAATGGAAGAATCTAAGCGCCTTAACAAGCGTCTAACTGAACTGTATGTCAAACACAATACTAAGGGCAAACAGTACGAAGAACTGTTCGAAACTATGAAATTTGACACGTTTTTGAGTGCTGAAGAAGCAGTTGAGTACGGGCTAGCTGATAAAGTTATTTCTAAACGTCCTTAACACTAAATATACGTATATTTTGTGTAAGGGCAAATTGTGAAAAAACTAGAGGATTTTACAGCATCTGATCGCATCGAAGTCAAACTATTAGAAAGTCACACACACTTTCTAATAGGTGAGATTGAAGAAACAAATGTCAATGATTGCATCAAATGGATAACGTACGAGAATCTAGACAATAAGCAAAAAGTTTTAACTTTATACATTAATTCAATGGGCGGAGACCTTTATCAGGCCTTTGCCCTGATTGACATAATGCAAAGCTCAAATCATCCTATTAGATGCATTGGAATTGGTTCTGTTATGAGTGCTGCATTTATGATTTTTGCTAGCGGAACAAAAGGAGAACGATATGCTGCTCCAAACGCTAGTTTTATGTGCCACCAATTTAGTTCCGGTGTTGAAGCAAAGTACCACGACATCAAAGCCGAAATGAAGGAAAACGAAGCGTTAAATGCTAAAATGGTAAACATTTTAAAAGACGCAACTGACCTTACTGCAAGTGTTATTAAAAAGAAACTGTTACCTGCTAGCGATGTTTACTTGTCTGCTGAAGAAGTAGTAGAGCTAGGTGTGGCAGATTATGTTCTAGGATCAGAAGAATAAAGGTTGACGTACTGCCCACATGGTAGTATAATAAAGACTTATAGCTAATAACTGAGGTCTTCATGAGCGATCCCTGTCAATACGTAATTTCCAGTCTAGAAACTCACCCTAGTCGTTTGAACAAAGAAGCAATTGTTCTTGCACAAGCACAAGCTGGTAACAACGAATTCTTTGAAGGGTGTAAGCTAGCACTAGACGCAATGGTCACTTTTGGCCTTAAACAAATTCCGGAGAAAACAAATGAAGACGGCAATGGCCTATCTTGGGCTGGTTTTATTAGTGTTGTTGAGCGTCTACGTAATCGTGACATCACCGGCAACAATGCTCGTTCCGCAGTTGATGCAATGATGAACACTGCCACTAAGGCAGAATGGAACGGATGGTATCGCCGTATTCTTATTAAAGATTTGCGATGTGGTACTAGCGAAAAGACAATCAACAAAGTTGTAGAAAAGAAATGGCCGCAATATGCTGTGCCTGTGTTTAGCTGCCAACTGGCTCACGATAGTGCTAATCACGAAACAAAAGTAATCGGTAAGAAATACATCGAAGTTAAACTCGACGGCGTGCGTGTTCTTACTGTAGTTTACCCAAATGGTCAAGTTGACCAGTTTAGCCGCAACGGTAAAGAGCTTGTAAACTTTGAACATATCAAAAATCAAATCAGCAAAATAGCAAATCAGTTTACTGAACCTATGGTGCTTGACGGGGAAGTTATGTCTAGCAGCTTCCAAGATCTTATGAAACAAGTGCATCGTAAAAGCGATGTAGAAGCAAACGATGCGGTGTTGCATTTGTTTGATATTATTCCTCTTAAGAATTTTGAGCAGGGCGGATGGGATAAAGGTCAAGAAGAACGTAGCGAACTTGTTTATAAGTGGCATAAAACTAACAAGGGTGCATTGCCTAATGTGGCAGTAGTTGGGCACGAACTGGTTGACTTAGATACCGACGAAGGCAAAAAGCGTTTTAAAGAAATTAATCAACTAGCCATTGATGGCGGATACGAAGGCATTATGATCAAAGATCCTAATGCTCCATACGAATGTAAAAGAACTGCAAGTTGGCTTAAACTCAAGCCGTTTATTGAAGTTTCTCTTACTGTTATTGCTGTTGAAGAAGGCACCGGCAAGAACATTGGTAAACTCGGTGCCTTAGTGTGCGAGGGTGTAGATGACGGACGTAGGATACTTGTTAATGTTGGGTCTGGCTTTAGCGATGACAACCGTTCTGTATATTGGGCCAACCGTAAAGAAGTGGTTGGTAAAATTGTGGAAGTCCGTGCTGACGCCATCACTCAGAACCAGGATGGCAGTTATTCGCTACGGTTTCCCAGGTTTTTACGTTTCAGGGGGTTTAACAATGGCGAGAAAATTTGATATCCGACGTGCCATGCATAAAGATATGTTGTATGGTGCGTTACTTGAGCTTAGTCAGAATGCTCGTGTTTGGCACGAAAGCAGTGTGAGTCCGGAGTATAGTCATTTGACCGAACAAGGCAAAGACGCTATCATACATGTTGTTGAAGAAATGTTTCGTGGTTTACAAACTATCCACAAACAAGAAGTTAAAGAAGAAGCTAAAAAACAAATGCTGGATGCTCTAAAGTGACATCAAAAGAATCATTCATAATCACAACTGTGATTTGTGCATCACTATATTCAGCCGGTGTTAGCTTTATTGATAAGTTATCCGTTGGACTTGAAGCAAAAAGATTCTGTGCGTATAATAGAGTATTCGTCGAATTTAAAGAAGGCAATACAGTCTGGGGCACAATGCTACTAGACTTTGAAGGAAGGCCTATTCCTTGTCGAGAAGAAGCCGACCCTGTTGAAGAACATACTACATATAATAATAGGAATTTAATATGACAAACCCGTTTCGAGATCAAGAAAAGTTTATGCGAGCTTGCGACCAAACTACAGATGTTTGGAACCAAGAACAATTTGATCTCTACGTCAATTTAATTGAAGAAGAATTTAAAGAACTTAAAGAAGCAATTGCCGCCAATGATCGAGTTGAAATCTTAGATGCACTCGAAGACATTATGGTTGTTACCGCTGGTGCTATGCACTCTGCTGGGTTTAACGGCGAGGGCGGTTGGAAAGAAGTCATGCGTACTAACTTTGCTAAGATCGATAAAGAAACTGGTAAAGTGCGTAAGCGTGAAGATGGCAAAGTTTTGAAACCGCAAGGCTGGACTCCACCAGAACTTGCACCTTTTATTACTAAGGAGTAATTATGTTTGGATCCTCTTATACCGGCGGCGTATATCGTTCAGCTGAACAAGTCAATCAAGCTATGGGCCGTGTCTACGGGTATATGGCTTTAGCAACACTAGTTAGCATGTTTGTTAGCTATGCTGTTGGCACTAATCGAGATATGGTAGAATTTTTCTTTACTGGAATTATGCATTGGGTTGTAATTTTTGCGCCCCTAGTAGCAGTATTTCTAGTTGTACCGTTCATCGAAGCAAACCCACCTAAGTCAGCTGCAATTCTTGCATTATGTGGATTTTCAGGACTTATGGGACTAAGCATGGCAGTTATTTTTGCTGTCTACACAATGGCAAGTATCTTTACGGCTTTCATGGGTGCATCAGTACTGTTTGGGGTCATGAGTTTCTACGGATACTTTACTAAAAAAGATCTTAGTGGGCTCGGTTCACTACTGTTTGTTGCGCTGATTGCAATTATTATTGCTAGCGTTATTAATATCTTTATTGGTAGTACAGTAATGCAAATGGTTATTAGTGCCATTGGTATTATTATCTTCCTAGGGTTTACTGCGTACGACACACAGCAAATCCGTGAAGCAGTATCTGTTGATAGCAATACTAGCATCGAAGTATTAGGCGCACTTAATTTGTACCTAGACTTTATTAACTTGTTTATTAACTTGCTTCAGTTGTTTGGAGTAAAGCAGGATGATTAATGTACGAAGTTGTTTTTTACAGTTTTAATAAAAAGAAATCAAAAACTTTTGAAACAATTGAGCAAGCGTTTGCTTTTTGGCAACGCTTGCCTTTTCAATCATTTAGTGAGATGTATAAATTATGAGAAACTATTGGACTTGTTCAAAATTTGCAGATTGGCTTCGCGGCACCACTAAACTCAAGATGGGTACCGCCGAACAATGGGACGAATGGGAATCTCGTGCTAAAAAAGATTTCCCTGTTCGTTGGTGGCTCGCTGAAGAAGGCCTAGACATGATCCAAAAGTTTATTATGTATATCCCGGAGAAGCTTCATGCTATCAAGTATTATATTAACAATCGGTGGGTTACTCGCACTCATGCACTCACAGCTAGCTCTCGTGATATACGTCCTGGAACTTGGTGTGATGTTGGCAATCGTTTCCTACCTTGCTTATTTAATGAACTCCAAGACTTTGTCGAAATCGAACTTGCATGGTGGCACATTGCATGGGCCGATAAAGAAGATAAAGCTAAGTACAAAGCACCTTTCTGGGCAAGCGGTTGGTTCCGCTGGCGCACGTGGCGTTGCCCGCAGGCGGGTCTGGACAGCCTCGAATGGCAACGAAATTTACGCTGGAAAGAAGATGAAGTCGGCAGCGATAGCAAGAGCCTTGGCCAACTTACGCCACAAGCCATAAAGGCACAAGAGATTCTCGACTTGTATAAATGGTGGACTGAAGTTTATCGAAATCGTCCAGACCCAATGGAAGCAAGTGGCTGGAGTGCATATTGCGACGAATGCCGAGTTGAATTAGGCGATGGAGTAATGTCTATGTTTAAAAATCATAACAATACAGCTCTCAAAAAACGCGGAGATAAAGCTAGTAAGTTGCTACACAAGATTGAAGCAGATTATGAAAAAGAAGACGAGGCTATGATGATTCGTTTAATTAAAGTTCGTCATGGATTGTGGACATGATCAAAGCATTATATGTAAACGGGTGCAGTCATAGTGCAGGTGCAGAAATGTCTAAGCCGGGATTCTATCGACAGCAGTACGATTTAGATAACTCATTTGGTGGTGTACTAGCACGCAGGCATGGGCTAGTACATTACAATGATGCTTGCCCAGGTGGATCAAATAATTTAATACAATCAACAACCATCCAGTCAATTTTAAAACTATTAGAAACCTACGACCCTTCGGAGATCTTTGTAATTATAGGTTGGACTGGTTACGATAGATCTGAAGTAGTTTATAACAAAAGCCTGTATAAATTTATTCCTAACACAAACATTTTAGGGTGGCCAAACAAAATAAACGAAAGCTACAGATCTTGGGTTATGTGTACTGATAACGACAGTTCAATGAACAACTTTTTATTGCAGTACGGGCTAGTTGCAACTTTTTTAAAATACCATAAAATAAAATACTACTTCTTTAACTCTATTATATCGGCATATGTACCTCAACATAATTTCTTACATGAGGTATTAGATAACAAACCAAATACCCATTTAATAGAGATGATGAAAAATGATCCATATTTCTTAGAGCCGTTTAATGGAGAAATGACTTTCTTTCACATACTAAAACAAACGTATAACGGAACTAAAGATGGACGATGGCACCACTTTACAGAAGACGCACACCTTGCATGGGCAAACTTTCTTACTGAAAGAATAGAAAAACTATACCCTAACATATGGACATAAGATATCGAAAAGAAGGTCGAAAAAAATGGGTTGTTGAAGTCTGGACAAAAAATGAAATGCCAGGATGGGAAGACTTTGACGAACCGCTACCTGAAGAAATATATCTCGAAATCAATCAATGGTGTAGAGATACACTAGGATACTATCCTCGTACAGCGTATCATGTATTTGAATTTAAGAAACGCTCTGACTTGAATTGGTTTTTAATGCGGTGGAACTAAGTAACAATATGATTTCAATCTATAATAAAATTAAAAATTATGTGCGAAAACAGCGAGCATTAAAAGTTATTCGCAAAAAAACAGATACTACTAATATGAAACCAGAAGACGTAATTTGTGCAATACCGTGGACACACTTGGCATTTGAACCAAGTGGTAAAGTTGTTCCTTGTTGCTTAACTAGTCACCACAATTACTTTGCAGGTGACTTGAACAAGGAATCAATTGAAGAAATTTGGAACAGTGATAACATGAAGCTGCTCCGGAAAGAAATGATGGAAGGACGCGAACCTAAAATTTGTGCCACATGCTTTGACAAAGAAAAGGTAACAGGTGAAAGCGGAAGGATCTTTCACAATAGAGACTTCAAAAATGTTATCAAAATTATTCCTGAAATAACTAAGCCCGACGGTACTTGTACCGAGATGAAACTAAAATACTGGGACTTTAGGTTTAGCAATTTATGTAATTTTAAATGCCGTAGCTGCGGTCCGAGATACAGTTCTGCCTGGGTCCCTGATGCTAAGAAATTATGGTCAAACGAACAAGAAAAAGTATGGAACATTGAAAGCGTCGATGATACTACAAACTACGACTTCTTAAAAGACCAAATCCAGTATGTAGAAAAAATCTACTTTGCAGGTGGCGAACCGTTGCTTATGCCCGAACACTGGCAAATTCTAGACCTTCTAGTTGAAAATCAACGCTTTGATGTTAAGGTTAGTTACAACACAAACTGTTCTACACTATCATATGGTAAGAAAAATGCCTTAGATTATTGGAGCAAGTGGGAACCAGGTAAACTAGAAGTGTGGCCTAGCATTGACGAAATCGGTGAACGTGCTGAGCTAATTCGTTCAGGAACTGTTTGGCCAAAGGTCGAAGAAAACTTAATTGAACTAACAAAATTATCTAACATTACAGTTAGACCAGGCATTACCGTCGGAGCATGGAATGTTGCAAGGCTTCCAGAAATTATTGACCATTTAATTAGCATTGGTGTTGTTACTAAAAAGCATCGACATGAGAATTGGTTTATAAACTTGTTGCAGTATCCAGAGCACTACCATGTTAGCATCTTACCAGATGATTATAGAAAACAAGTAGTTGATCGCTTGGAATTGTACATACAAGACTACAACAAAAAATACAATACTTCTATTGACTACAGATTTACACAAATTCTTCATGAGTTGAAAAAGCCACATGAGCCGAAATTTGCTAAGAAATTCTTAGAGATGTCTGCATCAGTTGATGAAATTAGAAATGAAGACATCTTTAAAACAATTCCAGAAATGAAAGTTGTAAGAGATTCTGTTAAATGAAACAAATTTTAAATTGGATCAAACCTAATACTGAACTTGTTAAAATATACAGAGATACAACAAAACCAAGTTACTTTATGGTTGACTGGATGTTGCATGATAAATGTACCTACGACTGTAGCTATTGCCCTCCTGCTAATAAAAGCGGTACTGATAGTTGGCTAAATTTAGAAACATTAGATCAGTTTTGTGACGGATTAGAAAATCATGTTCGAAGTATAGATCCTAACTTTAAAATTAAAGTCCTTTTTACAGGGGGAGAGCCAACTGTATGGAAAGGGTTTGGGGAACTAGTAACAAGGTTATCCAATCGAGGCTGGGTGTTAATTGTTAATAGTAATGGCAGTAGATCTAATCGATGGTGGGAAGAATATTCTAGTAAATTTGCAAGTATCATTTTAAGCTATCACACAGAAGCAGTTGACGATGACGAGTTCATTCAAAAATTAAAAATATGTGAAAAAACTACCAGGACTTCGGTCAATGTAATGCTAAATCCAGCTGAAGAGTTTTTTCACAAAGCTGTTAATATAGGTAATAGAATTAAGCAAGAAACTGAATATGTGTCGTTTACGCATTACAAAATACAGCATACATTTGGGTTACAAGAAATTAATGTTCCGCAGTATTCCCAAGACCAACTAGAAATTGTTAATAATTTAACAGATTACTATCCATCTTTACCAGATCATTATAAAACTATATACGACAATTACCTTACACAATCAGTAAATGGAAAAATTCAAAAACTAGATGCTGTCGACTTGCTCAACAAAGGTCTGGTAAATTTTAAAGACTGGAAATGTTCAGCGGGTCTCGAAAGTGTCTTTATCGATGCAAAGGGCGATATTTTAAGAGGTGCATGTAGAGCAGGAACTTCTTTTGGAAACATCGCTAATCCTGCGAATATTAATTGGACTACAGATCAAGTTGTTTGCCCATACACCTGGTGCGGGTGTATTACTGACATTAAAAATAGCAAAGAAAAATAATGGATCTAGTTACTATAACCTGCAACAGAGATGTCAATGTAATGTTGCTACAGGCAAAGAGTGTTCAGCAATACTTAAAAGCTGGGACAACCCATTGGGTTATAATTAACGAACCAGAAGAGTCGTTGTTCGAAGTAGATTGGAATTATTTACTATCTCCATATTATAAAAACCACGACCTTAAAATTATATACGGTGATCCAGAATATTGGAAATTAATTCACAATGGGTGGATCATACAACAACTGCACAAGTTGGAAATCTCTAGGATTGTTAATAAAGATTATATGCTGTTCGACAGTAAAAACTTTTTTGTAGTTCCTACAGATTTAGAAGAGTGGACACATGAAGGGTGTGGTGTGTTAATTTCTAAAGAAATTAATCTAACAATTTGGAATTTATGGGATCAGACAAATTCTAGATATAGTTTAGAAACCGGAATACCAAAACTCACAGAATACTATGCAGCAGAAACTCCATTTATCATAAGAGATAAAATAGTAAAACAAGCAATAAATCGAGAGGGTTTTAGCAAGTGGTTTGTCGATTGCTATAAATTTGCAGATGCTAGCGAATTCATTTATTATAGCTATTTTTTAAAACCATTAGATTTTAAATATAGCAGACGGCATCATAGCTTGTGGCCAGAAATTTGTGACATTGAGCACTGGTTTGAACAAGAAGATTTTAAAATAATGGAAATTTCTGGAATTCATCGAGGCTGGTTTGAACAAGCATCTGTGAATGATAAGAAAAAAGTTAAAGATTGGTTAGCATCTTTGAACTTAATAGATGAGAACACTGCTACACTATTCGATTGACTCTTGCCAAAATATATAATATACTAGGCAAAAATTAATAACCTTTTGAGGTAATAATGGCAAAAGAACAAACTAAAACTAGAGTAACAAAGAAACAAGTTATTGCACATCGAACAAGAGCGGTCAAGGATACCAGCCCAACGTGGGAAGGTTGCGAAACTTGGGACGGAGATAAATTCCATAAGCATTTTCGTAGTGCAATGGATTACTACAGACTAGAATCAGATATCAAAACTTTCAAACCTGTTATTGTTAAGTGGCTTGAAAGTCAAAGTGCTAGTAAAGAACACATTGCTTTGATTAAAAAAGTAAAAGACAATCGCATCAGTGGAACAATGGGTGCTGTTGCATCTTGTTTACTAAGAGGAATGACTCCTCAACGTCCCGACTTTAATGGTGGGCGCGATACCGCAGCATGGTTAAGAAATGCAATTGTTGAAGTAATGGCCGCTGGCAAGAACGACACCGATGACGAAGAAAAGAAAGAAGAAAAGCCAGCAGTTCCTCAAATTAGTATTCAGGAACGTGTTCGTGACGCTGCAATGAACATGACTGAGGAATTGGAAAATGCCATCGAAGCCTTTCAAGAAGATCCAGATTCCTTTGATCCAAAGGCATTTAAAGTAGTTAACTTACTACGAGCTGTAGAAGCTAAAGCAGCACATGCTCGACTTATTAGAGGTTTCTACGAACGTAACTTAAAAGAGCTAGAAGAAGCTAGTCAACCAAAATGTGACGAGCAACTTAAAGAAGCTTATGGGCATCTTAGTAAAGCTAATATGAAAAAGATTATTTTGTTTTACCAAGAAATCATGAGTGCGTGTGATATGTTAGCTCAAGAAGCTAAAGTTAATCGCGCACCCCGTGCTAAAAAGCCTACTGATAAAGCTAAAGTTGTTGCTAAACTCAAGTACTTGAAGCAACATGAGCCGTTAAAACTTGTTAGCGTTAACCCGGTTGATATTATTGGTTCTAAAGAACTTTGGGTATACAACACTAAATCTCGCAAACTTGGCAGATATGTTGCTAGCGAATATGCAGAACTAGGTGTTAAGGGCACGTCTATTACTGGTTTTGACGAAAATGCTAGTATTTGTAAAACTATCCGTAAGCCAGAAGACAAACTCAAAGAGTTTAAGGCTGCGGGTAAAGTAGCTTTGCGTAAATTCCTAGATGACATTAACGCCACAGATACTAAAATGAATGGTCGTATCAACGAAGAAATTATTCTACTCAAGGTAGCGTAACGCTGATTTTAGGGTTTCTTGTTCTAAGATAAATACAGAACAAGAGACCCTATTATGAGCCAACTATTTACTATCGAAAACGACAGAATTGTCATTAACAAACTAGCACTTACTGAATTAGTAGGTGACGTTACTCATTCCGGAAATTTAACAATAACAGATACTTTAACTGTTGAAACGCTTAATGTTAAAAATCTAAAGACTAATGGAAATAGTTTTTCCCAAACAGGCAATTGGGTTTCTAACACCGAAGCAGATATTAACGGTAAAGGATTTAGCTGGACTTGGGGTGAAGGCAGCGTTAACCTGCAATACCGAGACGGCGGACGTATTTGGGCAAATGGAGACATTGACCTAGACACTAAGAAAACTTATAAGATTGATAATGTATCTGTACTAAGCGCAGGCGCATTAGGACCAACTATTGTTAAAAGTAATTTAAAACAAGTAGGTCAATTAAACAATCTTACAGTACTTGGAAACACTAGTATTGGCCAGTTTGCATTTTTTGATAGCGGACTTGGAAGAATTGGAGTTAATACCGAAACTCCAAACGGTGCTATTGGCATCGTTGAAAATGACATAGAAATTGTAATTGGCAGCTCTCGAATCGGCAGTGCTACTATTGGTACATATACTAATCACGATTTAAACATTATTACAGACAATACTCCTAGAATTATTTTAAAGAATTCTGGAGAAATTACAGTCAATAGTGATGTTAAGATTAACGGAACATTACATGTTGAAACTATTGTAAGTGATACTAGAGTTGATCGAACAAGTCCTTTAGAATTTAAAGCAACAAGAGATACTGCTATTTACGGCAGAGGTTTAATCTGGACTGGCACTGGTCCTACTCGCCAATTAGTAATGATGGCTAACCCAGACCGTTTATGGTCAAGTGAATCCATCGATGTAAGTGTTGGTCAAGGATATTATGTTAACGGTCAAGTAGTGTTAACAGATACAGGACTAGGCGACACTGTAGTAAATTCAAACCTATCTAAGTTAGGTAATTTAGAATCACTAACCGTTATTGGTGCATCTAAGTTTATTGGAAACATAGATGGTGAAAGAAGCACTGCTACTTTTAAAAATGCTATTTTTAATAATGGCGTTAACCAATTAAATATTACTAGTATCGGATTGAACGCTAGTTCTAACATTGTGGTTAGTCTAGCAACACAAGATGAAGTTTTCTACGCAGACAGCAATGAGATTGTGTTAGGAAATAAGTCAAGTGCTCGTAGGCCTGTTAAGGTTAACGGTCCAATGTCGATAGGCGTTAACAACCCGGATCCAGATGTAGATTTTACTGTTAAGGGCAATGTAAGTATTGCTAACAGAAAATTCATCACTGGCTTGCAAGCACCGACACAAGGCACGTTTAGTAAAGGCGATATTTGTTGGAACAATGATCCACAAGGCGACAACTACATTGGTTGGGTTTGCGTAGTCGAGGGTACTCCTGGAACCTGGTTGCCTTTTGGAGCAATTGTAAGGCAATGACCCCTGCAACTAGACGAATATTAAAACAGCACACCGAAGATTTAGAAAGAATAAACCAGCAGAGAAGAATGTGGCTATACGCTAGTTCTATTGTTCTCACTGGAATTGTTTTTCTAGTCTTTACTTGGGATTGGCTCGATGACTTTCATTCGAAAGGAATCTGGTGGGTAGTCGTTTCTCTAATGTTAATTATTTCAATAAATTGGTGGTATTGGACTATGCGAGTTATTAGAATTCTGCTAGACTATAATACTGCGGCATATGATATATTAACTTGTGTTTTAGACGATGTGTCCGAAGCAAGAAAAGATATTCAGTACTTGGTTAACCAGAATGTTGACAATCCTAAATAAGTTTGTATAATTACTGAATAAGCATTATATGCAAGAGGACTTTAAGACGCTCAACCCTCTTTAAACATTCTGCGTGTCATCATAAGGATATTACGATGACTTGGATTATCGACAAAACTTTTGAATTCTGTTATGGACACAGAGTTCACACTCAAACACTAAACGGCGAATATGCTGCCGATTTAAAATGTGCCTGCCGTCACTTACACGGGCATGAAGGTAAAATGCAAGTTCACTTAACCGGCGACGGTTTAGATAAAACTGGTATGGTTACTGACTTTAGACATTTGGAATGGCTAAAGAAATGGATCAATGAATATATTGATCACCAATTTATTATTGACAAAAATGACCCACTCTACAATAAAATCATTGGCGATAGAGGCTTAGTGCCTGTATTGGTCCCCGGTACTGAACATGTGGCAGGCTGGCACTTGGATCTTACAGGGTTGCAACAAAACACACCTGAATACGAATATTACGAAGGGTTTATGGTTGTTAATTTTGTTCCCACTAGCGAGCATTTGTCTAGCTGGATGGCTGAGCTAGTTGAAGCAAAAATGACTAAACTTGGTGTTAAAGTACACAGCATCGAATGGTGGGAAACACCTAAGAGTCGATCAGTATTTTATAGAGACGGTGTATGAATGACAAACAATGGTTAGAACGGGTATCAATTGCATACAAAGCATATCCGTACCCTAACAAAGATATTGAAGCGTTTATAACGTGGATGTATCAGCAGTACGGTATTATTAAACCCAATGATAAAAAATAAGTTTTGGAGACTTTGGGCAAAAGCAATAGGTGAAAAATCAGGCAGAACCGATAAGGAATCCGACCTAATCGCTTGCATTCGAACAATAATTGTGTTAACATACATACTCACAAATTTTTTTATTGTAGCAGGCGTTATAAGGCACTGGAATGACTAAAATCGGTTTTGCATGTAAATGGATTGATCACCCGCACCAAGTTGATGGCATAAAAGCCACAGATGATGCAAAACAGTATAACACTGGTACAACCACAATTAGTTGGTTAAATAAACAAAGCAGAGATGTAGCAGAGCAAAAGCTCTTGGACTTAGCAGTTCAAAACATTGAAGCCACTCGTAAACTTGTTGAAAAGGTCGGTACCCTAGATGATGGATTACGTATGGTCCGTATTAGCAGTGATATTCTTCCTGCTTACACTCACGAGCTTTATCGCGATTTTTATAAGCGAAGAGATGTGCTTACGCTACTTGAACGAGAATTCGCAAAAGTCGGAGTTTTGGCTCGAAGTAAACAGGTACGCCTTTCTATGCATCCTGGTCAGTTCACTGTATTGGCTAGTGAGAATCCTGGTATTGTTGATCGCTCTATAGAGGAATTTGAATATCATGCAGATATGGCCAAGTGGATGGGGTATGGTAAATCTTTTCAAGATTTCAAAATTAACGTCCACATCTCAGGTAAACAAGGTCCAGCCGGTATCCGAAGTGCGTACAACAGATTATCGCCAGAAGCAAGAAACTGTATTACAATCGAAAACGAAGAAAACGCCTGGGGCCTAAATGACTGTCTTGAGCTTACTGATATACTCCCTATTGTCTTGGATGTACATCACCACTGGGTTAGAGAAGGAGAATACATACAAGCGAACGATCCTCGGGTACAACGGGTTATTGATTCGTGGCGTGGCGTTCGGCCTACTTGCCATTACTCTATTAGTCGCGAAGATGTTCTCGTAGATCACTGTAAGAATACATTGCCCGATTATAAACTGTTATTGGAAAACGGGTACAAAAAAGCAAAGCTCAGAGCACACTCTGACTTTTATTGGAATAAGGAAGTTAATAATTGGGCAATAAGTTTCACAGATCAGTTCGACATAATGTGCGAAAGCAAGGGCAAGAATTTAGCAAGTATGG